>Ga0315904_10001735_pt1 | contig 34536 bp, 41 predicted proteins | sample LakEriMetagenome_6_FD_203529 | JGI IMG/M metagenome (GOLD analysis project Ga0315904, IMG submission 203529) | Freshwater fungal communities from buoy surface, Lake Erie, Ohio, United States - Buoy 12 MA120 | ecosystem: Environmental > Aquatic > Freshwater > Lake | place: USA: Lake Erie, Ohio...
TCTTCTGTTTGTCATACTTGTCACTTTCCATAACACTTGTTTTTATTTGTTTATTTTATTTAGTCTAAGTGACAGGGGTCGAACCTGCGGCCTGAACGTCCCAAACGCCCCGCTCTACCAAACTGAGCTACACCTAGTTATTTTTTTTGGAGGAAGCCTGAGGTGTCGATCCCCATACGTGTTTCAGTACCACTAGTTTTCAAGACTAGGTTTAGCGCCGGCTAAATTAGACTTCCAATTATTGTTGTTCCCCAAGGACTCGAACCTCGATTCCACGGACCAAAACCGCGTGTCCTGCCATTAGACGAGGGAACATTATAAGGCCAATATGTCAAAGAACTTTTTCTTTTGAGGTTTCTATCGGGTTCGAACCGATGACTCCGGGTTACAAAGCCGGGATATTACCAAACTATACTAAAAAACCAATATAAAACAAAAAACCCGAGATTTTATGTCTCGGGTCTTATATTCCTTTATTATGTATGTTAATCGTTATTAACTCATAAATGAAAATGCCCTAGACGGTCTAAGCGTGTTATAGCAGAACGACCACTGATTCTTCGGTTGTTTGCTAATGACCATATGTCTAAGATTTGTTTTCATTTTCGTTATAAATATATCGTTATTTCTAAAAGTTTTATTTAACTATACAAAGATAGGTATTTTTTTCTAATAAACAAGTGTTTTTATTATTTTTTTCTTCTAGAACTTAATCTATCTTCAATTCCTCTTAATTCGTCTCTTTTGGAAGTATACACACCAAATGTATCACCTTCTTCATTCGCCCCATATCCTTTTTTAAGTTTCATCATAATTGAATCTGCCACTTTTTCAGGATCTTCAAGAATATAATTTGCCAGTGATAGTAGTTCATCGTTTCCTTTTTCTGAAAACTCAAAACTTGAAAGGATATCATCTAGTATTCTACCGATTTCTCTGGCCTCTGATTTATCTTCATTAATTACACGTCTAACAATACGTGATAAATCTCTTTCTGTTAATTTTATTATTTTTTTCATGACTTTATTTTTTTTATTATTTATGCAAATTCTTCATCATCAAAATCTGTATATTTATCAAATGGTTCATCATCAATTTTTGTTAAAATGGTTCCTTCAGGGTCAATCATACGACCAGAATGTTTTCTAAGAAATCCTTTTGGTATTCTTCTATAATTTTCAGGTTTATAATCTCCTGGGTATCTTTTTTTTTGTACAAAATCATCCCAACCTTCACCTAATTCTTCTTCACTGTCTTTTGGCATATTCCACTTAGTTTTATATGATGGCATATTATCAAAACCTTCTTGATGTAATAAACTTTCAATTTCTTCAGCTAATTCATCATTTCCTTCATCATATAAAGCATTAACAATGTCTTCTTCACTCATTAGATTTATATCATGTAAATCATATCCACATTCATTTTCTAAAAAGTCTCTTGCTTCTTCAATTAAATCTTGTAGTTCTTGTTCACCTCTATCAGTTTCACCCCACTCTTCATCATCAAAAAATCTACCTCTCATGGTTCCATAATCTTCATCTTCTCTTTCTCTCCAATTTTTATCAGCACCTCTCATGAAAGTTTCGTCTTCCATTTCTGTAATAGGTTCTTCACTGTCTTGATCTTCTCCATCACCCATGTAATAATCTTTCTTTTTCTCTCTACTAACAGTTGAAATTAAAGTATTTGATACAACTGCTGTTCCTGCTGCCATTGCTAATGCCATTTCAATAACTGTATCAGCACTAGGTCCACCTGCCATAAACATTCCCATAATGGCTCCAAATGCTGCTGATAAACCGAAAAGTCTAAGTTTTCTTTTCCAATAATCTTCTCTTGAAATTTTTTCAGGTTGAGCATCGGTATAATCAAAATAATCATAGTCTTCATTCAGACTAGTATCCAATTCACTCTCCATTTCTTCCGCCTCTTCAGGATTTCTTTTAAAGAAACTAACCAATTTTTTAAAGTTTGGGTTATTTGCTAAATCTCTTGGAACTTCAATTTTTCCAAAATCAGATTCTCCTTCTATATCTTGTGATTGTGAAATCCAATCTTCTTCTTCTTCTTTAATAACTCTTCTAACAATTCTTGCTAGATCTGATTCTGTAAGTCTAATTATTTTTTTCATATTTGTTAACTTTTATAAAATTAATCTTCTTCTTCGTCGTAATCCTCCTCTTCATCATCTTCGAAGTCTTCTTCATCATAATCTTCTTCTTCGTCTTCATCACCTTCCTCTTCATCGTCATAATCTTCTTCTTCATCTTCATCATCAAAATCACCATCTTGAGTGATCCCTTGTGAATCAGCCCAATTCATGAACACGTCTTTTTCTGATTCATCATTGAATCCTAAAATGTCCATCATAAAGTTTTGATATAAATCACAGATTTCTTCGTTTGACATTCCACTTTCTTTGCACATATCACAAATAACTGCGGGAACTTCTAATGTTACTTCACATTTTTTTGACTTTTTTTTCTTCTCTTCATTTATTGTTGAGATAAAAAGTTTTTTTAGTTGGCTTTCGCTTAATCTAACGGTTTTTTTCATATTTTCTTTTTTATAATTAATAAATATCCAATTAATTCAAAACATCAAGAAAAATAAAAATTTATTGATTTTTTTAAAATTAGATATATTTATTAGTAAAATATAAAATAAAAATTTTTAAACTATGAAAGGAAATATTCTAAGAATGTTAAACGAGTCTGAAAAAAGACGAATCGTTGGAATGCATACATCCCATAAAAATCAGAAGTTGGATGATGAAGCAGAAAGATTAAGTAAACTATTTGGTTATAGAATCAATGAGTCTGCGATTAGAGGTCATTTGATTAATGAAGCAATAGGAGGAAGTGTTGGTCAACTAACTGAAGATGCTGATATGAAAACACAAATAGACGCGTTTTTAAAATTTGATTCTATGAATGGAGTTTATCAAGGAATTTTAAAGGGATTGAATGGTGCTGGAGCACTTTTTAATATACCTGTTGAATCAGCGGCTAGATTATTATTTTACGGTATTGTTAAATCAAATATTGCACAATATATTAAGGGAGTTCCTGTATTAAAAGTGGCACCTAAAATTGTAAGTAATTTTTTAGCAAAACAAGCTGGAAAACTTTCTATTGAAGAGATAGGTGATTTAACAACTAATCAGAGAATTAATGAAATTGCTAATAATATTAGTGCAACTGCAGGTGCCAATTTTACCTCTAAATTAAGTGGCGCTTGGGACATTGCTCAACTTAATAAAGGTGAAAATGGTGGTGTTTTGACTATTGGTGAAATAACTCCAGAAGGAAGAATTGGTCAAGAACCAGGAACAGAATCAAAATTAGAAGACATTGTTACTTATTTTAATACTTTTAACATATCTTATTGTTCTGCTATTTGGGGTGATAAAGGGGCAAACCAACAATATTATAAAACTTTAAGTAGTTGTATTGATGATGAAGGAAATTTAGACATTGCGCAAGTATACGAAGGAGATATTAGTAATGGAATGATTGATCTCTTTGGTACTAAAGATGTTACTGCACAAACCGCAAAAACAACAGGTGGAATGACTAAAGGATACACTATTGTTAAAACAGGTGCTGGACTACCAGCAATTGTAATTGATGAAGCGTACAAACCAGGAGAGGTCGGACCAACATCAGGAACCTTAACTGAGGCAATAGATGGTTTAAATAAAATTTTTGCAGATAAGAGTCTTGAACTTACTGGTATTGAAATACAAGGTACTGCAGATGTTGCCGCATTCAAACCGGCTACTTCAGAAGCCTTCGCTGCATTATACAACGTATCCGCATCAGACGTACCACCAACCAATTTAATACCTGCGGCACCTAAACAAGGTACAATTATTACAACTGAAAATAGATTGTCTTCAGGAAACGCTTGGTTAGCATACCAAAGAGGTAAATTATACGCTGAAGCATTAAAAGGAAAAGTAGCTAACATGCCAGAGCCGACTATATCTGGAATAATTACCGCTAGTGGTAAAAGAGAAGTTAATATTATTTTAAATGTTAAAAAGAGAGATGAAAATATTATTGTACCACCAGAATATATTATGAAAACAGTTGGAAAGGCTACAAGTACCACGGATTTGGCTGGACAACTAAAAATAATGCAATGTTGGACAAGTTTTACCGCTTAAAAAATTAAAGGAATTCTTTATAAAAAGAATATGAAATTATTTTTGACCGAAAACGAAAAAAAAAGAATTTTGGGGTTACATAAAAATGTAACCCCAAAATCTATATTAGATGATGTTGACACCTTTAAAAGGTTATTTAATTTTAACTTGAATGAGTCAAAATTAAAAAAATTCATTTTAAATGAGGATTTAACAGTTATTGCTCCCGTTTTAAGTTCTGATGATCAAAATTTTTTAAAAACCGCAAAAACAAATCAAGGAGAAAATATTAAACAAGTTTATCAAACTATTTATAAAAGATTAGAAAAAGGAAAAATATTTTTTAATATTTCTCAAGAAGACGCGGCGAATATTATATCAATTATTTATTTTAGAAAACAATTTAATCGTGATAATACGTATTTGAAATATGCTAAAGGTTCAAAATGGGATGATAGTTCTATTGCTAAAATTAACCAAGCACAAACCGATTCGGCAAATTTTATGTCAGAAGCGCCAGAAACATATACTCTTGGTAATGGGAAAAAAGATCCTAGTACGGTACTAGCACAAGCTAATGTGTCGCCAACAGGATTTGTTGTTGAAAGTTCTTCATGTCAGGAAAATTCTTTATTGGATATTTGTAGAATGATGAATACCCATAATTTATTGGTAATTTTTCAAAAAGACACTGGAAATGTATTCTCAACACCTGACATTTCAGATGATGAAAAATGTTTAAATATTGAAAACAGTATGACTGATGAATCTAATTTAAACCTATTTGGGTTAAAAACGCTACCATCAACCGCCACGGCCACTTCAGAATATACTTTACCATATGAAATTAAACCTGTTGGTAAATATTTTGAATTTGCAGCTAAAGATATCGGGGTACCAAATACCCTTGATTTAAATGAATCTAACACTGAAAAATTGATTGATTTTTTAAATTCTATTTTTGAAGTTGCTAATGTTGATTATTTTGAACTGTTCTTTACAACATCTACTGGTGAAAAATTACAAACACCATATAAAACAGAAGATGAGTATTATGAAGTATTAAAAGATTTTCCAGATTTAGACGCTAATACAACAAAAAATAAACAATATCCACTACCACAATATTTTTCAGCAACCTCAGCAAATGGGACTATTATAACTGAAAAAAATTATATGACTAGTTATAATGGTTTTTTAGCGTTTAAAAAGGCTAATACTTTTCGTTTTGATTTTAATTATAACTATGAAGTTAAACCTTTCGTATCTGATTCATATTCTATTGGTTCTGTAATTGTTAGATTTAGCTTCAAAACAAAAAATAACGGACAAAAAACTTTAGAATCACTCAAATATGCTATTTCACAAACATCGGGATCTTCAGATGTGGGTGTTAGCACATTTGAGTATTATTCTACTTCGTTTTAATTGTAGTTACAAACTTACCACAAAAATTATCAGAAGATGCCCTATACATGAATTGTACTTCTTTATAATGTCCGTAATCAATAACCACACAGGAAATACCTAAATATTTAGAACAAGGTAAATCAAAATAACTTTGTCCAAACAAAACATTTTGTGTTTTAGATTTTTCTGAATATAAATTCATAGTGATATGAAAGCTATGGTAAGGAGAATTTAAAAATTGATTTAGACAAGAATCTGATACAAATTTTTGTGTATGTAAAAATTCGTTTTTTGGTAATAAAACCATACCAACAATCATTTCTGTTTTCATATTTTTAGGGTAACCTTCACCATAATGTCCCCACAAACTGTTTGTTGCCAAATACTCACTAGTTTGTAATGAAGAGTTATACCAATCTTCTGACCATATGTAAGGAGCTAAACCCTCTTTTTTTCTATACTCATTGATTGTTTTGAAAAATGATAAAGCCAAACTTTTATCGACTTTATAACCTTTATTTTTTTCGATCTTTATTTGACCAAAAAGAACTGTAGATAAAAATAAAAAAGAAACTAAGATTAGATTTTTCATGGAGTGGTTTTTTAGAGGATTAATTTATAATACAAATATATGTATAATATTTAAATCTGCAAAATAAAAAACTAAAATTTTATCTCGTATGGATAATTTTCTAACTTGTAAGCCTCAAGTATTTCAACAAAGTCGTCATCTAACCCAACAGCCGTTTGCCTATCTTCTTTTGTAATATCTTCATCACTGTAGTATCTTTTGTTTACTGAAAAACCAAATGGTACTTTGTTGTTGTCCCCATCTATTTCTTCAAAGTCACTTAATAACATTGGTTGGTCCTCAAATTCAGATAATTTATTTCCAAGTGTTATATATGTCATTCTTGTAATATAATACTTGTATTCACCACTATCTTCTTCACCATTACCATCACAATATCCACAAGTGTATGATCCGTAACTACCACAGTCATCGCAACTATTATGTCCACGTCCATCACACTCTGAACATTCAAAATCACCTTGTCCTCCACAATTTCTACAATCTTCTTTTCCATCACCACCACAACCCGTGCACTCTACTTCAACTTCTATTTCGTCACCTTCATCGTCTTCTTCTGTATCCGTTTCAGTTCCTGAACCATCACAATATCTACATTCTTCAGTTCCTTCACCACTACATTCATAACATTCAGTTCTTCCATCACCATCACAATATCCACAATCTTCATTACCTGTTCCATCACATCTACGACATTCTTCATCACCACTACCTTCACAATTACTACACTCTTGTTTTATTTCTACTGATTCGTCATAAAAATCAATTATGTATAGATAAAGGCTTGAGGATAGACCAATGATGGTTTCTTTTTTATATCTACCTGAAATAATAAGATAGGACATGAAAACAAGTTTTACCTTTTCTGTTGTTGTAGATACTTTTGATAATAAAAGTAATGCAAAATGATTAGTTTTACAAATATTAACTATTTTACTAAAAGCTATGAATTTGTTTTCTCCGTATTCGTCTTTTGCTATTTCTGCTAAAGAATAGGATATTCCATATAGTTGTTCATTATTTAATGCCATATAGAATAAATACAATAGATTTTAAAAAAAGAAACCGTGATGGGAGTCAAACCCACACCAATTTTTGTGCTAACCAATTACACCACACGGATTTCTTTGTTGTTCTCAACTACCGAGTTAATTTTTCTTTATTGCTTTTACGGCCGTGTATTAGACAAAAGGGTAAAAATAACAAAATCCCTGAGAGGTTATCTATAAATATTCTTTTTTTATATTTATATGATATTTATATTATTATGAAAAGAATTATTAAACTTAAAGAGAGTGATTTTACAAAACTGATCAAAAGAATTGTTTCCGAAATGGAAATGAGTGGAGAAGACATGTCACCAATGTCTGATTCAGACGATGTTGAGAAGCATTTGGCCATTGATTTTATTACAGCTGATAATTCTAGAGAAAAGGAAAGAATAATGAAACAAGCTAAAGATTTAGATTTTGATTTATTTAGAAAATACGTAAAGCAATATAATTTTTAATAAAATATTTTAGTATGTCAAAATTTACAATAACAGAAGAGGAAAGAAGAAGAATATTAAATCTTCACGAGACAAGATCTAAAAATCATTATCTAAAAGAAGATACTGGTTGCCCTTGTCCTGATGGAACAACACAGGAAATGTGTTGCTCAAAATCAGAAAAAGGTGTAGAAGCGGCGGTTAATAAAAATGATATGACTGTAGGTGATAAACGTACTGTAGAAATTGAACCAGCAAACGCTTATATTGAACTAGAAAATACTGTAAAAAATGCACAATCACAGTTAGATATGATTAATAGACAAAAGGATGAACAGTTAAAAAAAGAACAAATAACCACACTACAAAAAAGATTTGATGACGCATATAAAATAGTTGTTTCTCCAGAATTTAATAAACTTAGTAAAGCTCAAAAACAAGAATTACTAAATGATAAGCATAAGTTGGAGTCTCAGTTAGATAAATTACAGGGATTGGAAATTGAAGTAAAAAATGAAAAGTCGGAAAAGACCGCAGACGAAAAAGTTTCAGCATGGGTTGCTGTTGCTGCAAGTATTTTATCATTGTTTACTACAGTATCAGATAAGTTAAAAAATCCCAACCAACAATAAATCAAATATTTGTTGATTTAATTTTTTCATTTTTTTATTTTTAGGTATGAGTAATACCTTTAGATCTAATTATTTACCAATAGTAAAACATCCATTTTCAAAATTAAAATACCCCCACCAAGAATATTTCATATTGATTGAAGATTTCCTGTCTTTTATGTATGAAGGAATCGATTTTATAGTTAGACCATATAGAGAGGGTTATGATATTATAATTTTAAATGTTAATCCTTTTAAAGAATATAACCCATTTAATTTTGATCCAAGTTATAGAGTAAAGGTGGGGGAAAAGTCTAAACTTATAACCTCATTTGAATTATTTCAAACCTTTTATGCATACATTCCTGATATTGTTCCATATTTAAATTTTAAACTTGTAGCGCATCCAAGCCATTTTAATATGGGTGGAATTAAATTTGACAATAATGGTATTTTTGAAGAGTTTAATTTAAAAGAATATTACTTTAGAGAAGAAGGTTGTAGGCAATACCAAATGAATGAAAGATTGTCTGAGTATGAACCAATAGGTAATATGGTTAGATACGACACATTTGGTTGGTAGTTGTATTTATATTTGAATGAAAGATCAGCTTAAAAAAGTATTGACTGTTGCTTTAGAGGAAAAATACCCTGAAGTAAAAAATATCATTATTATACAAAATGAATTTATAGAAAATAAATTTGATTGTGTATTAAATATTGATTACGAAGACTTTTTAAAAATGGACGCAACTGAATTAAAAACCTTAGTAAAAGACTATGCCAAATACTTGGGGGCAAAAATCGAAACGGTTGTCTTTTATTAAGTATTTATCATTATGGATGAAAAAATAATCAAAATATATTATGAAACTTTTTTAGAAGAAGAGTATGATTTTAATGGAATTATATTAACACCTCATCTTAATAGAGAAGAAGATAGAATTGATTGGGAAGTTGAAAACCCACAAAAAGTATCAGTTTCTAAATCAAGAATACTAGATTATGTCCATGACCTGTTTTATGATTTTTGTATGTACGTTGGTTCGGGACCAAAAGGACAAAGGGCGATTTATGATTCTTTACAGAGAGCGGCAACAAACATAGCCTCAGTATTTACCTTTCCAAGAGGTAATGTTTTTTTAAATCAAAAAGATAAAATTAAACTTTTATTAATTTTAAATAACATAAAACAAATTGTTTATACTACAACAGAAGATAATAAATATATCTTTAATATTGAAATTTATGATTTTAGTTTAGATAATAGTTTTAGTGAAGATTTTTATTGTGGATTTAAGGTTAAATTTTTATCAGGGACAAAAAATGGTGAAAAAATAATGGATAGTGAAATGAGTGAATGTATTGGTGATGTTTTTAGTGAAGATAGGTTTATAGATTATCAAGATAGTTTAATGTCACCATTTTGGGAACCAATAATTAATAATCCTCTTTTATTTGAGCTTAGAGAAACTTATTATTCTAATGATTTTCTTTCATATAATAAAAATGGAAATAAAATAGTTATTGATTACTAATGTTTAGTGAAAAAGAAATAGAAAAAATTAATAGGTTTTTATCTGACCAAACTTTTGAGTGCTCATCGACACTTATTGGTGGTAGGGATATGCCACTATTTAATTTTGAGTATCAGTTTGCAATTACAGGTATTAAACAAATGATCTCTGTTGGTGAGTGGTATGATAATGTAAAGGTATATGTTGAAATAATTGATATTGAAGATAAGTTCAAAAAATTCTATGGTATAATTGGTAACAGCTATAGTAAAGAAGAACTAACAAATATATTTTTCAAAAAGGAATACGTTTTTACACACAGACTAAATGAATGTATAAGTGAAACTTTAAAACATTTTACTTCTGACGAATTTGTTAGAATATATTTTGATAATATTATTTTATCAGATGATTTGTATGATGAAATAAAAAATACTTAAGATACGGCTTAGGACCGATTATTGCTATGGCAATAAAAACCCCCATAAGTGTCGCTACCTGTGGGGGTTTATTTTTGTTATTCAACCTCTAAAACCTCTAAATCAAAAATTAATTTTTGTCCTGCTAATGGGTGATTTGCATCTAAAATTGCTGTAGATTCTTTAATTTCTTTAACAACAAAATTTATTAAACCCATTTGTGTTTCTGCCTGTAACATAGCACCAACCTCAACATCTGATGGTAGATTTTCCAAAGGAACTTCTTGTAACATAAAGTCTTGGTATTCACCATAAGCGTTTGCTGGTTCAATTTCTACAGTACGTTTATCTCCTACAGTCATGTCTAATAACCCCGATTCAAAACCTGGAATCAATTGACCTTCACCTAATTTTGCAACTAGCGGATCTCTACCTTCTGAAAGAGATGTGTCAAAAACTGAACCATCTTCTAATTTTCCTGTGTAATGAACAGTAACTTTACTTGTTTTTTCTATTTTCTTCATTTTTTTAATTTTGTATAATAATATAAAATAAAACTTATAATGTAAAACTATTTATAATAAAAAACCAATATGGGAACAAGAAAAAAACAATTCTTTAAAAACGCCAATGTGATGGCAGAACAAAGGTACTTTAATAACAAATTCATAAACGAAGATACTAGATATCAATTAACACCTACGGGAGAAAATGGCAAGTTTAGTATTAAGGCTATAGAACAAGGTCAACCACCTCGAGATTTAAATGATGAAGAAATGAAAAAACTTGATAATCAAAATGAATTTGAACAAGAAGAAGCATTAAATAAAATTAAAGAACTATTAGAATCTTATAAATAGTTTAAAAAAAATCACTATCTTTGTCAGATGGAAAATTTAAATGACTTGGGTTTACCCGAAATAAAATCACTTTGTAAAAAATATGATATTGGTACTGTTGGGGATAAAAAAGACCTCATCAAAAAGTTAAAGTATTTTTTGGACCCAGTAGAGGGGACATTAAATGCACATACAGGTAGAAAATTACCCCCAAATAAAAAAATTGTAGGATTAAAAGTTTCTGAAAAAGATAAAATAAATTTAGTCCTAAGAAATAAGGGTACTTATATGTATTATTCTTTTGGGTATCAATATTACATAGTAGATAAACAATTAGAAGTTTAAAGTATTTATACATATATGGAGGATTTATCAGAAAAATATGATGAAAGAACATTAAGGTTAATAATTGAAACACTACTAGAAAGTGGTGTAGAATATAATGCTGAGTTTGATGAAGATATGTGTGATGAAATTGATGACGCTTTAAAATATATTGGAATTGAACCTAAACATTGGGAAGATTATGGTTTTTATATTCAACTTATAAAGATTAACCCAAACTACGAAACTGAAAGGATTATTGTTCCTAGTTTATCAAAATATGATGTTGATATTAATGTTACAACATATGAAACTGCTTTAGAAACTTGGAGACATAGTATACATTCATATTTTAATAGCAAAGAATTAGTTAAACAACAAGTAACAAATTATTCAGATTATTCATTTTGGGAAGGTAAAATGATCTATAGAGAAGTTTATGATAGTTCACACGAAAACGAAAGAGTAACTAATATAGTAAAAGTTGAAGATAGAAATAAAAAATGAGAGATAGATTTATCATATCAGAAAGTGATAGACAAAGTATTTTGTCTATGTATGGGTTATTAACTGAAGAAGAAAAAGACTATACCTTCAAAGGTAGGATTTTAGGTAGTGATGGTGACTATAGTATTGGTGCTAGAGTTAGTATTGTTGGTGAAAATAAAGAATTTGTCGGTGGAGTAACTACGGATACAAACGGTAGCTACACGTTAAATGTAAAATTAGATAATACAAAAATATATTACATAATAGTAAAAGCCACGAAGGAAACAGATATAGAAGAGAAAATAGTAAATATGGATAAGTTTGTCCAAACAATAAATCTTAATTTTGTCAAAAGTAAACAAAGAGAAGAAGTTAAAGTAACCACAACAAGATCGGTTAGGTTTTTGTTAAATGTTAAAGACACTGAAGGTAATGAAATAACAGATTATAATTTAAGTGTTAAATCAAAAGGTCAAGAAATATTTAAAGCTACCGTAAAAGAAAAAAATCAAGAACTAGTTTTTTTAAGTGGTGGTACAGAAATTAATACAAAACCTGTAAATTATGAAGAAATTAAAAAAAATAACGATTTAATAGAAATAAACAATTCAGGAAAAATAGAGTTTTTAATACAAAAATCAGGATATGTCCCATCTGATAAAAAAATAAAATATGATGGATATAACTGTAATATTAATATGGGTTCAAAAAAAGATGAATCAGGAAATCATACATTTGTTAAAACTGATGGTTATAGAGTTAATATAATTCCTAATAAAAAACAAAATGATATTAACATAGTTATTTCAAAAATACAAACATCCATAGAATTAACACTAATTGACCAATTTAAAGAAATTGTATCTACAGCAAATGTTAATATAAAAAGCAAAGACGGATCAATTAATGAAACATTAACTACAGATACGAATGGTGTTTTAATAATAGATGCAAATAATTGGCCATCTAATACCGATTACTTTATTGTTGCAGAAAAAGAAGGTTATCAAAAACAATTTTATAATTTCAATTTAGAAAGTAATAAAATTAACAAAGTAAAAGTAAAAATAAAATTAATAAAACCTAAGACCGATAAACCTAAAGAAAAAAAAGAAGTAGTATCTAAAAAAATAGAATTTAAAACTCTACCTCTATACGACGCAACATTAGAGGCGTATAACGATGGTATTAGAAAATTATTTATTTTAGTTGGTATGAGTACTGACGATCTTACAAAGAAGATACTTAGAAATTTAAATAGTAAATATAATAGAGATAATGTTAATACAATTAATAATCAATATTACCCCCTTTACTACAATGTAGACTCATCCGATAGTAAAGGTTACGTGTCTTTAAATAGTATATTAAAAGTTAATACGTACCCATATGTAGCTGTAGTAAATATTATTGATGACCCAAGAAGAAGAAAGGTTGATATGAACCTAAATGTTGACAAAATTTATAGGTCTATTTCTGATTTAGAAAACTTAGATAACCTTTTAGTTGTATAATTAAAATAAAGCGTATATTTATAAATAAAAAACTATGAAAAAAAATTTATTGAATGAATTAAGTCAAATGAAATTCATGTTTGATTACAAACCGGGTAAAATTATTTCTGAACAAAATTTTATCAATGAAGAAGATATTGATTTTCCTGAGTTAGAAGATATAGATGTGGAAGATGTTGTAATGGCAGATCCTGACGTTATGGAACCAGATGTAAAACCTAGAACAAGACCAAGACCTGAAACACCTGACACTGATCCATTCCCAAATCCTTTTGACCCTGATAGATCAAGAGAATTCGACCCACTTCCTGATGCTGAGCCACAAGGAAGAAGAAGAGAAAGAATGATGGCAGATCCTGACGTTATGGAACCAGATGTAAAACCTAGAACAAGACCAAGACCTGAAACACCTGACACTGATCCATTCCCAAATCCTTTTGATCCTGATAGATCAAGAGAATTCGACCCACTTCCTGATGCTGAGCCACAAGGAAGAAGAAATAGTGGAATTTCGGGTTTAAGAAGTACAAGAAAATCGGAAGTTAACGAACCTTTTATTGAAGATACCGATGATTACAGAGCAGACGTTGATTTAGAAAGTTTGGTAAGTAAGTATCTTAGAGGTAAGAGAGATGAAGTCGTATATGAAATACATTTAAATGGTGATATTAGTGAATTATTTGATTTATGAAGAAAAGAAGATTAATATACGAAGCACCTGTTGGTGATTATCTATCTGATGAGTTTAAAAGTCAGGCAAGAAGTGCTGGTACAACTGCAGACCCTAGAGAAAAGGCTCAAAAAATGATGGCACTACAAAGAGCCGTTACTAATATTCCTGAATTAGAAAAAGAAAATAAAAAAGAATTAGAAGAATTAGCAATTGAAGTTGCGTTAAGTAAGTACCCTAGTTTAAAAAAGATGGTCGATTTAGGAAAAGTAATAATTGATGCTAAATTAGATGGAGGTAGCGGAGGTCGAACAACTAAACAAACAATAGAACCTGAAAAACTTAGACAACAAAAAGAAAAAACACCAAATTTTTCAGCATTAGAAAAGAAAAGACATTTTCAAAATGCTCAAACACAAGGTAGAGCTTGGATTGACGGGTTTAATTCAATATTATTTGTGGAAGATGAACTTGATGGTATTAATCCTAAGTTATATGACGCATATAGAGACTTTACAAAAGGAGTTTCTGAATATTATTGGGAATTTTCTAATATGTTAGAAAGAGGTGCAGCTTCAGGTATGGGTCGAATGGCTTATACTGATGTTAAAAGAAATGCTGACGGTACAGTTACTATTGAAGCAAGGGCACCACACTTTCCATTATTAGTTCATGAAATAATTAAAGGTGCGGAATATTATAAAACATTACCATCACTTCCAAAAGATCCAGATTTAAGAAAGGCAATCACAAAAAGTGCCGATACACACAGACATGAAATCCAAAACATGAATTTTGGTAGGGAAATGGTTAATAGATTAAGGTCTATATTTTCATCAGTTAAAGGTTATCAGCCAACTATGGAAATAACCATAAGTTCTCAAATGGATACATTACATGAGGATGAATATAATGAATATATGGATGCCGTTGCTAACCAAGATAAAGAAGGAATACAAAAATTAAAAAATTTTGTTGAAGGAATTGTAAAAAGACTAATATGAAAAGACTAACAGAATCAGATATTAATAGAATCGTTAAAAAAGTTATCAACGAAGAAGTTTCAAGAGAACAAATGATCGAAATTATTGATGACGTTGCTAATAGATTAAGAGAACATGGTATGAAATACTACAGGGAACTTAATTCTTTAAACTTTAACTACCCAACTGAAAAATTTAGTAGATTAAAGTCACCATCAAGAAGTGAATTTGAACTTCCTAAAGGTGTTCGTGTTTCAAAATCCATATTTCCTGACGAAATTTAATATTTTTACCATATAATATTTATTATTAATGGAACCAACGCAAATTAAACAACTTTTTATTGATTTATTTGGAGAAAAGATAGAAATATACGGACTTTTTGTTGAATTGATCGGTGTTGAGTCAAGAGATTGGGAAGGTAAGTCAAAAATTTATGATTTTGACTTTGAAATAACAAATCCAAATGACGTTTCTTATTATACTGTACCTATTGAATGGGAAATACAAGAATTAATTGATGAATTTACTAACTATGTTGACGTTAGAGTTAGTACTACATTCTTTTCACAGATGGGTAAACGTGATTTATACTTCAATAAAGAAAAAACTGAGGAAATTAAAAACGCATTCAAGAAAGTTGATACAATAAAGTTCACAACCGGTACATATTTAAGGGGACCCTCACGTTATGAAGTAAAAATTAAATCAGTTGGGTATAAAAAAGGTTATGAACATGAACAAATATGGTTTGATAACGTTATCAAACCAATAAATGCTACTAAAAATGGTGAACCTTGTGATATTGATGAAGCAATTTTACAATATTATGAAGAATTTTTACCTTCAAAAGAAACATATTGGGAATCTGAACACCTTTATATTCATTTAGATCAAGTTTTATCGTCAATCCCTTCTATTGGTAACAACGACATACTACTAGAATACTCAACAGAGTTATTTCATAAGTGATTTACTACGTTTTTTACGGTGAAATGTGATAACAAACCTGTGAACCTCATCTTGAATGGTTGCAAGTAGGTTAAAAAACTTAGAATTCTCAAATTTTACCGTATTCCCATCAATAAAATGTAAAATATCTGACTTGTGAGACGAATTTTTACTAATCGACACTAAATCTACCCTATTAAGTATAGAAAGTTCGTTAAAAACCCTCTTTGCTACCCCTAATTGACCCTTACCACCATCAATAACAACCATATCAGGTAGTTTTTTCTTCTCAGATAGTAATCTTTGAAACCTACGACGTAAAACTTCGTCAAAAGAAGCATAATCATCAGGCCCTTCTACTGTTTTTATGTTGAATTTACGGTATTCTGACGTATTTTTCTTACCATTTGTGTATCTAACTAACGCAGATACCTGACAATCACCACCAGTGTGTGAATTATCATACATTTCTATATCAATTGGGGTGTTTTTTAACCCATAAGTACCCTTAAACTCGTTAGCAAGTACCAAATAACCACTAATTCTTGTTGTTTCTACACATTTTTCATACTTATTTAGGGCGTCTAACCTAAATTTGATGTCATTTGCCTTCTCAAACTCCATATTCTTACTGAATTTACCCATTAAACGTGATAATTTACCCTTATATTGGTCAATATTGAATGAAATAACCTGTTTTAGGTCAGTAATTGTAGAGTTATAGACAAATTTATTGATATTTCCTACACATGGAGCGTCGCAACGACCCATATGAGACTCTAAACAGGTAGAAAACTTGGTATTTTCTACATTTTCAGGTGTGATATCATAAGAACATGACCGTAAATTAAAGATATCGTGTAATAAATCGTATAATTCATAGCAAATATTACTACTTGTGACACAAATTAGTGGATCTGAGTCTAAATTTGTCTCATTTTTGACTTCTAAACGTGGAAAAACCTCATTTGATAGTGTTAAATACCATTTTTTTGACCGATCATCCTTTAATTTAATGTTAAATTTAGGTTTGTGGGACTTAATTAGGTCATTTTCAAGCGTAAGAGCGGAATTTTCGTCTAAAGTGGTCAAAAAATCAACATCTGACACGTTTTCTACCAATAATTTGGTCTTATCTGAGTGATTTTTGTTAGAAAAGTACGATTTTACCCTATTTGGGAGGTATTTTGCCTTCCCAACATATATAATTTGACCTTTTTTGTCTTTAAAAAGGTAACAACCACTAGATTTTGGGATATTTTTGAGTTTTTCTTCTAACATTTAGGCTAAAATAGTATTTTTTTAGGTAAAAACCAACGTTTTTGACTATTTATTTGTATGAAAATTATAATAACAGAGTCGCAATTAAAGAAATTAACCGAAAATGTTAAAATTATTGACGATATTTTAGATAAAATGGGTGAAATTGGGTATGAAAACCTTGAAAATGACGAAAAAATGACCCTAAATAAGTACTCAGAATGGTTAAATTCGGGTAAAAAAGGGGATTTTATGGACAAAATAACCCCTAAAAAGAAGGATACCGAACCACTTGTAGGTGATGAATATACTACATATTTAAAGGATGGTAGTGAATTTTCATACAGGTTTGATTATGATGAAATAACAGACACTGAAAATCTTTATTTTGGTAGTGTAAAATGGCATGGAGATGAGTGGGTTGGTTTAATAGCAACTAATAAAGAGGGTGATTTAACTGAAATTGACTTTACATTAGACCAAGATTCGTTTCAAACTTATGATTCTGATGATGAATATGCTGGTTATGACGAAGAACAAGAAAAAAGATTACAAGATCAGTTAGGAAACAACATTCACCAAGTAAAATACTTCTTTCAAGAAGAAGTTATACCATATTTAATGGATTAAATTGTTATCATTTAAATAGGTAAATAAAGATTTAGCCAACTTTTCACCAAATTTAATATCGGATGGATAATGAGCCTTGGCCATTTGTCTGGAATAAACAATATCGTCTTTTATTTTTTTTAGTTCAGACTTAAACTCAGGGTATTTCTTACTAAGTATTAAATAAACTAAGTTAGATTGTGTTGAGTGGCCGGATGGATAAGCAAAACCTTCGGTTGATTTTAACATTGGGTCCGATAATTTTGGGTCCAACCTAAAAGGTCTAGGTCTTTTATAAAAATTTTTTAATTCTAAAATCACTAACCTTACATCCTCCAAAACTTTTTCAATTATTTTTGTCTCATCAATATCTTTAGATGATAAAAAGTCTATAAAATTTTGGTCTATCCTATCTTTTTCTTGTACAAAAAGTTTGTTTAGATTAATACTTTTAATGTACTTTATTTCTTTTTTTGTTTCTTGACTATTATCTGCCGGTGGGGGACTAGTTTTGAAATCTGATAAATCAAAATTTTTAAATATATTACCTTTAGGAAAATTAGACTCATTTATATTCATTAGTTTTTTTAATCTTGATATTTCCTCTCTTAATAACATATTTATAAATATAAACTATTTATTATTATGATAACAAAAAAAGACTTTTTAAATAGAGGTTCATTATTAAATGAACAAAGGAACACAAATAGTGATTATGTAGAAATGATTTCATTATTATTACATTCTAGAACTCAAGCACATACCTTACATTTACAAACCGAGTCTTATCCTGAACATAAAGCATTAAATGAGTATTATGATGGAATTGTTGATATTATTGACGGGTTAGTAGAATCATATCAAGGAAAGTACGGTATTTTAAAAGGATATAAATCATATGATTTAACAGAATACAAATCTACCGAATCTTCAACAAAATACTTAAAAGATTTATGTGGTAAAATTGAAAAATTAAGAGATTGTTGTAAAGATTCTTACATACAGAATCAAATAGATACTGCTTGTGAATTAATTAATTCAACTGTTTATAAATTAAGATTTCTTAAATAGCCCCTGATTCATAAATTTGGTATCTACCAAATGAGTCTAAAATACCCGAATAAAAGGTATTGGCTTTAAGGTCCTCAATAATTGTTACACCACTACCACTAGATGCGTGAATCATTCTTATTTTAGATGATCCTGGTTCAGAAATTACCATACCAACATGATCAACAGCACTTCCCAATCTTGCGGTATCAAAAAATATTAAGTCACCTTCTCTAACTTCTGACTCTGAAATAATTTCAGAACCACTTTTTTGGTTAGTTGTACCATCAGGAATATCAGGATAACCAAATTCTTTGATTACGTATTTAACATATCCTGAACAGTCAAAACCTGAAGGGGTTTTACCACCAAAAACATATGGAGTTCCTAAGTATTTTTTTGCTATTTTTACTAGTTCTTCAGCTCTTGAAATAGTATAACCAACAACATTTCTTCTAACATTTATTTTACTTTTTGAAAGACTCCCTGCCGATAAATCTTGAGAATAAATAGGAACTAATGGTTCATTGTTAGGGGTTAAAACTGGTTTATTATCAAACGGGTCGACAGCACCTGCAAAGGCAGGATCAAATCTACTTTCTTGTATAGTTTGAGATAATATATCTAAAAGTTTTTTTCTCATTATATTATAAATATTAATTAGAATGTAATATTTGAAAATTAACTAACTCAAAATGGCTTCTTTATTATAAATTAATCGTATTTATAATTGAATATGAAATATTTAATATCTGTAATTTTTTTTATTGTAAGTTTTTTTACAATATCACAATGTACGGGCACCCAATCATTTACATTAACACCTCCTCCTGTTGGTGGAACATATTTACCGGGGCAAACAGTAACAATGTGTTATACTATGGTTAGTTATACTCAGGCCGGTACAAATTGGATTGAGGGTTTTGATTTGACACTAGGTTCAGGTTGGGCATCAGTGTCACCACAAACCGCACCTGCAAATTGTGGAGGAAACTCAACTGGGGGTCAGTGGGTTTGGAAAACTTCTGTGACATCAACAACAACACCTATTGTTACTGTTGGTCCCGGATACTTTTTCGATTTATCAATTGACGGAAATCCAGGAAATGATTTTGGTGATTCGGGATCATGTACTTGGACGTTTTGTGTTACTTTAGTTGTTGCAAATGTCTGTACACCACAAAGTCTTTTATTACAAGTCACTGCAGGACCTGACGGCCTTTGGGGTAGTTATAATAATAATTCGTGTGACGTTGTTACCCCTTTTACAGTATTCAACGGAACAATAAACGCGGTACCAATAGTTTTGGGACCAATAACCCATAATTAAAGTATTATGAAGAAGTTTTTATTTATTTTAATGATGATGATTTCGGGGATTTCATTATCACAATTAACAACCACAAATCCTGATACGGTTTGTTACCAATCAACCGCATTATCAACGTATACTGTGCCTTCTGTTGGTTCAGGTACATACACTTGGACAGTAACCGCACCTGGAGTTATCACTGCAGGACAAGGAACTAACTCAATTTCAGTTAACTGGTCTGCCGCATCACCTGGTCTAATAACCAATGGAGTTTCAGTAACATATTCTTCACCACCACCAGCGAACTGTCCCGCAACTCCTGTAAACCTAAACGTATTAATTTATCAAGTAATACCTACAATTACGGCGTTAGGTCCTTTTTGTGAATCTGATCCTTGTGTGAATTTAGTTGGTGCACCGGCAGGTGGAACTTGGTCAGGAACTGGAGTTGTTGGAAACCAATTTTGTCCTGATAACGTAACTAACGGAACTAACGCAACCTCAACTGTAACATATACTTTAGGTTCTGCTGGTTGTACTTTTTCTACTTCAGTTGTTGTTCCTGTTTATGGTACACCAACATTACAACCAATCCAACATAATTAAATGAGAATATTTATTTTCATATTATTTTTATTTTTGTCCTTAGAATCTTCGGCACAACATTCAATAGAACTTTGTGCCGGAGAAACTAAAACAGTTACTTATTTTTCAACATCAACAAGTATTGGGGATAATACGTGGTATGTAAATAGTGTACCATATGTAACTGATGAATTGACTTATACTTTTAGTAACTCAGGCACATATAATATTGTAGTAAGAAGAGAAAATGGTCCTTGTTATGTTGAAGAAAGTATACAAGTAACCGTTACCGATTGTCCTGGAATTATTTATTGGGTTCCTAATTGTTTTACTCCTGATGGTAATGAGTCAAATCAAGTTTATGGTCCAGTTATGAGTGAAGGTTATGATATAAACGGATTTGAATTTACAGTTTTTAATAGATGGGGGAATGTAGTATGGGAATCACATGATCCTAACGGAAGATGGGACGGCACGTATCAAGGTAAATTATGTACTGACGGGGTTTATATTTGGACTTTAAACTTCAATGTTTTTGGTGATGACGGAAAAATATCAGACCACGGACATTTAACCATTATCCGATAACCTCACTTATCATACCCATCCCAATCAAACTTTCTATTGTTTTATTTAATGGTGCCTTTAAATAATAATCCTCACCCTCATTTCTAAAAAAACACCATCCTGTTAAAACCGTATTTAAATGATTATACGTTTCTTTATCTTTTACCTTAAATACTTTTAATCCCACCACCATCTCATTCTTTCTTTTAAAATTTTAAACAATAAATTATGTGCCCTTTCTTGATTATGTTTTGAAACATAAAAACATAAATCTTTTTTATTTAAATTAGGTCTTTCTTTTAATACTTTACGAACACTTGATTGGTATTTTTTTAAAAACTCATCATATCTTTCAGATAAAACATCAACTTCCAAAGAACGAAGGTTTTCATTATCTTCTACAGGTTCAAATCTAAATTCAGACTCTTCGTAATCAAGATATTCAGTATTGTAGAACTCGTCTTTAACTCTTTCAATAAGGTTTAAAACAATTGTCATATCACGATTATCTCTATCGACATCTATGTGACGATTTGCGTAGATTATCTCTTTTCTTTGAAACTCTATTTTCTTTTGTAAGATTGTTAAAATGTACCATTCATCCCAATCCTTATCTTTATATAAAGTTGGTATCCATCTAAAGATGTTTTTTATACCACCAACAAAGTATCGTATTCTCCAATGTAGGTTTCTCCAAATCCATGCAGATACCTCTTTTCTGTTCCAAGCAGAATCTTCAGGTATTATCAGTTTTTTGTAGATTTTCATTTTCCTTTTCTTTGTATTGCAAATATACGGAAAAAATCATTAAAAAGTTAACTAACAAACAAAAAAAAGTTTCAAGAATCCAATGCCAATCAGTCTGAGTCATTGAAACATGTGTTCCAAACCACATAAATGAACCGTACTTATCCATAATTTGAATTATCAAATACTTCAAAAATTTAACCATATTATTACTATTACAATTATAATTATATTTATTATTATGAAAAAAGAAAACCTATACATGCCAAATCCTAAACTTGAAAAACATGATAGGATAATTTTGGTTGGAATGCAAGGTGATGATGTACCAGCACTTTCTAAAGGTATTGTTGTAAAAAATTTAAACAATCCTGAAGAACTACAAGGGGAGATGCAAGATGAAGCATATTGGGTTGAATTTTTTGATCCTGATACGAACAAGTTTATTACTAAAATAAAACTATTGGCCGATAGTGATTTATGGGTATATGATATTGATTATTATGAAAATGAGGATTTAAAAGAAAGTCTTTTTTATTTAACTAAAAAAAATATAAACAAAGTAAAATTATAATTATGAGAGGATTTATCGGTTTAACCGCAAAAGAAAAAGAAGATATTTTAAAAAAACATTCACAGGTTTATGACGGATATGCAACAAAAAGTAATACATCAAATATGTACCCTATAAGTGTTTATAATGATGCAAGAGATAATCAAGGAATAACTCTTGATAATAAAAATAACCCAACTAATTATAAAAACTTTGGTATCAATGAAATTGCGGCCAAAAACCTACATTATTCTGAGATTGAACCAGCATATGAATTCGATACAGGAGGTCCTGGTGACCCTAATTTAGGTTACGATGTTTACAACGACACTAGACCTGCTTATGATTTTGATTCACAAGGACCTGCGGATCCATACTATGGTGGTGGTTATAAAACAGGAGAAGAAAAGTCTACAAAAAGTAAAGAAGAATTCAACATGGTTGATTTTGGCGATTTTTTAGATAATCAAGACAGTTTTATTGAAGACGACAACCTTTCTGATATTGATAAAATAAATGAAATTTTCAAAAGAAAATAATGGAAGTAACTGACATTATTCATCATTACGTTGATAAGTCTAAAAATTTGATTTTTGTTGAATTTAGAACTTATGACGATGATGAAGATAACATTAGGGAAGACTTTATTGAGTATTCTTATTTTGAAGAATTTGGGTATGAAAATAAAGACTTATCTATTTTAGAAGACTTTGTTGGTGAAGATGACTGGGACGACGATATTTATGACTATATTGATGAGGAAAAACTAATTACATTCATTAATGAATATTATGTTGTTTTCCCCGATAAATTACCAAAGAAACAATTTAGATGAATCTAAATAAAAAATTAATAGAAGAAATAAAATCACAATTACATTTGATGAATTATCAGAAAGATAAAACTCTTTCTGAACAAATAACATTAAATGAGGATAATTTTATTACAAGAGCTTGGGATAAATTAGTTGGTAATGAGGATGAAGAAAGTGCTGCGGTTTATAAAGATTTGAATGAGAAACCTTATGATTGGAATATTGCTAAGTACATTAGGGAAGCTGACCAAGTAAATGATAGAGAATGTTGGGCTCAATTTGCTTTCAATAAAATAACAAACAAAGAAATGTACTATAATGTTGGTAAATATCTAAGATATGATCCTATTAATTTTTTAGAGGATTATTTAGATATTGACGACAACCCATGTGGTATGAAAGGAGTCCAAAAAATAAAAAATAAATGGAATTCTCTCGGAAGTATCAGATACCCATATACACTTCTTAGAGAAAATCCTTCACCATCTAATATAGTTAAAATTCTTTTGGAATCAAAAGGACAGGGGACTGAAAATGATAGAGAGGCATGGGCACAATCAGCACTAAATGCGATAAAAGATAAAGAAACGTATTTAGAAGTTACAAGACAATTAAATGACGATCCTCTAAGATATGCTGAATTTGAAATAGGTATGGACCCAAATGAGGATTATCATAAAGGAAGTTTTGGGACGATAAATACGATAAAATCATTAAAATCAAAATTTAAAGTAAGTTATCCTTACGATGTTCTTAAAGAAAATCCATCAGAGTCTTTAATTGCTAATGTTATAGAACAATCTTATTCTAGAATAGGTAATGACAAAGAGGCTTGGGCACAAGCGGCGTTTAATGCGATGAAATTAGATGGAAAGTTCTCTGGTATCGTTTATAGGGGTGTATCCAAAATTTTAAAAGCAGATACCTACCATTGGATAAAAAGATTTATTGACACATCCGAAGACCACATCAAATGTTGTGGTAGTCAAACAATAGATAAAGTATATTCACAACTTGTAAAAAATGATGATTTAAATACTTTTTATGATTTTACAGTAGGGTCCGCAGGTATGTATAGGTTGTTGGAGACACAAAGAGCAACCGCAGAATATGTAGGTAAAGTTTTGAGTTCATCAAACAGTTTAAATAGCGATTACTCATCAACTTTAGGTTTAAGGATTTTGAACGACTGTGAATCATGTGTGGTTGCTGCGTTTATGGCCATACCTAACCAAGTATTTTACAAACAAGTTGGGTATTATTTAGGTGACTTTAGAAAACCAATTGATCAAAGAAACTATGGTCAAAACTATTTAGATCCATTAGAGTGGGCTAAAAGTTTTATGGATATTGATGAAAAATACCACTCAAACACAAGTGTCAAAGATCAGTACGATAGAATAATGAATACTAAAACTTTGAACTTAAAACAAGAAAGCCCAGAAATCTTACAAAAAGCAATCAAAGAAATTACAGAAAAAGGATTTGGAGACCTAACAAATTATGACGATTGTAAAACTGTAAATCAAATATATTACAAGGCACACATTTTTGGATTCAAAAAAATCATGGAATCAATGAAACAAAAAAGAGATAGTATTTATAAATCTTCTTTTTTTTCAACAACAGATTTTTTTTCTACTGATATAGGGGACCTTTCAGAAAATAATTTTTTGATTAGTAAAAATAAAGAAATTTTATTAGAAACCGAAAGCGTTACAAAAAGTGTAGACTCAAAAACATCTTCAATTACAACTTATTGGGGGTATCCAAATTGTTTGAATGTTTCAAATATACAACTTGGGCCAACCGACCAAGATGTTTCTGAAGAAATTAAAGTAACGGTACCTAATTATTCGACAGAAAGTCAATTATTAGAAGAAACTTACCAAAGGATCGTCACTTTCATGTCACCAAAAGATGTTCAGTGGATTGATAAAAACGACCCGAATAAAGGTGATGCGTATTCAGAAAACACATTTATACTTATTGACTTTGTAAAAAACTGGCAGTCCATTTTCAACAATTATGAGTCACATTTTTCTATGAAAAATACACTTGAGGATTCATTATTCCCTCAAGGACCCGTTAAGTTTTTTGAGTATTGGTTTGATACTACTCTTTATAAGACTGCTCTTAGTCGATCTTTAGTGGATGGTCCTAAAATATTTTGTCAAGCAGGTAAACTAAAATCTGAGGGTTCATTGAAAAAAGGGTTTGAAGGGGCCCTTGACGAAATGAAAGACCAACTACATATACTTTTACCAATAGCTTCAGTTGCTTTGATGTTTACCCCTGGCGGTTGGGCTGGAGTATTTTTATCGATGGGGGTTGAATTAGCGGATGCTGCCATTTACAAATACATAGACGAAGACCCATATATGGCTGGTTTAGCACTACTTTTTGCGTTTGTTGGTCCTTTAGATGAGGGATTAGGTTATCTAATCAGGATGAAAGCAGTAGATAGGGCGTTATTAGCAATATCGAAAAAATTTGCAACTAAACAAACAAAAGCATTAACAAAAGAAGAATTTTTGGCTTTGAGGTCAACATTATCTAGAGCACCAAGATTGAAAAGACTTGCTATGAAATCGATGTATAACAAATATTTAGAAAAACTTTATACTAATGCAATCAAAAAAGGTGCACCAGGTTGGATTAAAACCTTGGCTTGGTTATACGACAAGCAGGTATCTTTGAGATCTTTTATTTCTAAAATGGGAATAATTGTTGGTGGTTCTTTTATGACTTGGGATTTTATCGCAAAAAGATATTACGGTATGTGTAATCCATTCCCATTTGAAGACGTATCAAAACAAATGACAAAAGAACCGGGAGTACATTGGTGGATAACGGAGGTATTTATTTCTGGTTTAGCGAAAACTCAACCTTTTACTGAAAAGTGTCCTGAAAACGAAATACCAAATAAAAATGATTACGAAGCAATAAAACAAATTTCTTTACTTGCAATAAAAAATGATTTTGACCAACTCATAAAGAGTAACGTTAAAATAGGAATTGACACACCCCCAAGATCAATAATATTTTCAATTCAAACACTTTTAGAATATTTGAAACTAAACAAAACATTTACTATTAGTTCTTACGATAAAAGTAAAAGTAATTTTTTTAGTGATTTGTTGAACACATCTAATTCTGATTTAAGTGATTATGTGTTAAAATTACTGTCAGGACCTGGAAAAAAAGAATGTACACAGACCATAACAAACATGCAAATAAACCCAACCTCTAAACTTAAAAAAAATGGACCATATAACGTTGCGTTCCATTTTTCAAAAGATAGTAGACCTGATTCTAAATTTTATACAGTAGGTCAAAGTGTACAAATTAAAAATACAAATTTTGATGGAATTTATAAAATAACAGAAATCCACACAAAAGAAGGGAAAATATTTGCAATTAATTTAGACATACCTTACAAACCTGTTTATCAGAAAAATAAAAAATATGATGAAACATTTAAAAATAGAGCACTGATAAAACCAGAAAAGTTAAAAGTGGAATGCTTACCTTCAAAAGAACAAAAAATTATAAATTTTGATCCAGGTGTTTTTGATGATAATATGAAACAAGCAGTAATGAACTATCAAGTTTTGAAAAAACTACCAATTACTGGTATTATTGACAATATTACTTTACAAAATATGAAAGACGATTTTACTGACAAAGAAAAAAATATACTAGGTAATAGCTTTTACCAATCAAAAATTCTTTCTGAAAAAAATGTTCTACTTTTTGAAAAAGTAAAAAATGAATACGACAAAAAAATAGAATCTGACTTGAAAAAACTTAGTCAAAACAAAAAAGAAATTGATAACAAAACTAAAGATAAGGAAACTATGAAAAATCAAATAGATGCACTAAAAAAGGCTGAAGATAATATTGTTAATGATATGGAAAATTTTGATTTTGTATTACCACCTAACGATATTTATAATTAAAAAAAATATAAGATATTTATTATTGATGAATAATTTGGATAATGATATAAGTAGAATCAAAAAAATTATGAATTTTTTAGAAAATAAATCTGAAGAAACTGATTTTGATGAAACTGAAATCTCTGAAGAGGGGGAAGCAACATCAACAGAAACTAGTACAAAAACGACTACTGGTTATCCAACAGTCACTAGATGGGAAACCGGAGCTGCTAGAGGACCTGCAAATCCAATAGGTAATGCAAAAAGACAAGATAAAGTAAAAAGAGGTAAAGCTAACACATTATTATGAATACAAAAAAAATTGAAGAAGAAATTGAAAGGATACATGAAATTTTTTATAATGGAAGTGATAAAAAATTAATTGGTTCAAAAGTTAAATCAATCCAAACTAAACCAATTTTAGAATCTGGTTTTGTACGTTTGAGTTTAGAGGCTGCCGAATATTTTGGTGAAAGTAGTAGACAACTTTTACAATTACGTAAAATAGGAAAAATTAAAAACAATAATGAACTAAGATTAAATCTATACAAACAAATAGATGCTCTTGGTGATTCTATCGATGATGCAACTAAAAAAAGATTAAAAAGTATCGCTGATGAAATAGGTAATTCTAGGAGAGCTAATTTGGATAATGCATTTAACAAATATTTAGACGAGATAGAACCATCTAAATTAAAAATAGATCTTTCTAAATCCACAATATCAATTCAAAAAATATTAGACCAGATTACTGAACTTAAAAATCAACTCGCTAAGTTCAAAGATGAATATAAAATCAAATTAGAAGAAGCTTATTTTTCAAAACTAGAGACATATCTTGGTTCAAATACTTGGATAACTTCTAGTTATCCAACCATAGATGATTTTATAGATGCCTCAAGAATACAGTTAGAAACTTATTTGAAAAGAGAAATACCAGGACAATCCAATGAGTTTTATGATTTTTATACAAAATATATTTCTGATAAAATAAACGATTTTGAACCTTTAAGGAGTTTGTACAGGGTAGATAACCCTCAAATAACTAGACCGAAACCTGGCATTACAGGTCAAGTTGAAGTACTTCCGGACGCTTTAACTGAATCTTACAGAAGAATTGTTAGAAAAATTAGAACTTCAGGTGCAAATTCTGTTACAGATTCTGAAAAACAATTTGTTGACGCTGTTGATGATTGGATGAGTGGAGGCGTTAATAACTTAGAGGCATTAGAAATTTTACATACTGCTTTGAGACCTAAAGGGATTGAAGATTTAATCGAATTTAAAGCAACTCCATTTTACAAAAAATGGTCTAGATATGTTGGTGACGTTTTCTTAACAAATTTTTATCCATATTTTAGACAATGGTCAGATTCAATTTCTCAAGTGTTATTAACGCAAAAAAATAGTATGGATAACTTTGAGCAAACCTTCACCCAAAGATTCAAAGAATATTTAGAAAAGGGAACTGGTGATGTTAATAAAGGGTCAATTTATGATCTTGTTTATTCATTAGAAAGAGCCCCTAGAGATATGACTAAATCAGAAATTGAAAATATCACAGGAAATTTATACAAAAGAATTTATGACGATTTTGTTTCTAAAGGTATTGCTCATTTTGAAGGACAAACAATAGTGGTAAATGGTCAAACAAAAAATTTAACAGATGAGTTTAAAAATTTTTGTACTAAACTAGAAAATTATAGTGACAGTCATTGGTTGTTGAAAGATAAAAAATTCGCAGGTCTTAATGAACTTTTTTCAGATATTGGTGACTCAAAAAGTATGGGTCTTTGGGACGGTACCAAAAAGTCTTGGCAAGAGTTTCAAAGAAAGTTAACAAAATTCGATTCAATAGAAGGGTTATCGGACATTTTTGTGTTCATATTACAAAAAATTCAATCTCTTGCGGGATATGTTTGGACTTTTTGGAGAGGGGGGAGTTTTGTTAGTCCTGCACAATATCAAAGATATATTACTCAATATTATAAACAACAAGGAAAATTTTTAAGCCCAAGATGGGTTGGTTGGAAATACTTAATCACTAGAGGGGCTATTAGTTTTGTAATAATACCGGCAATTTATGGTGTTATTGATTTTATATGGGATGGTATTTTTGGTAACTTAATGGGTGCCGGTAAAGATGATTCTTATGGATACATTTTTTCAGACAATGAAAATAACATGAAAAGACTTGTTAACTATATAGCATATTCTATAATGCACAACCAAAGAGTCGGTTTAACTAGAGACTTACTGAACAAACTTTCTTTAAATGGTGCTGCTCGTGGAAGTGAATTTGGTGAAGATTCGTTAGGTAAATCAAGCTGGGAGTTTTATATTGCAGATGCTTTAAGTTTATTGCCAGGATCTTCAGAAGATTTAATAAGTTGGGCAATGCTTAACTTGTCTAATCTAAAAGGTGGTGATAAAACAAAAGAAGAAGTTGCGGTAGAAGAGGCTAAAAATTTGGTTAGTGAAAAATCTAAAGAGGCTTTTGATTCTCACGATAATACATTAAAAAGTGAGGGAGAAGAATTGAAAACTTCTTTGGGTGAAAATCCTAACAGTGAGAATTGGAGGAAATTTTGGGACAAAGAAATGAACTCAGACCTTAAATTATTATTTCACCCTGATTTAGGTCTACCATATGATGGCGATGTAATAGGTATGGGGTCAAGTAAACAATTAATAAAATATTTTGAAAAAAATAAAGAATTAGTTTTTGGTTTAAACCCTGGATATATAGGATTTTACGCGTCCAAAGATATTAATAAAACCAAAATGAGGGCGATAGGTAACCTTAAAAAGTATATCAATGATCCAACTAGTGCTTTTGATTTTGGAGTTCAAATGAGAGAAAATTTAGAAAAATTTATACAAAAAGAAAATAAAGGTTTAGGTCAAACAACACAAAAAGAAAGCCCATTTGTTGTTATAAAATCAGGAGATAAAAAATACATACTAAAACATAATGCATCGCTTAGTTATAGTGATCCTAATTTCATACAATTTTACTATCCAGATTATAAAACTTTATATGATGCATTGGTGGATCCTACTAAAATGGTTGTACCTAATGATTACAAAATAACACAAGAAGAAGAAAAAAACGGAGTAAAAGAATCAAACTTAGTTAGATTACAACTTTTACCATTAAATAAAATAACAAATTATATCACAATGTCAGAAAACATAATAAACAGGTTCAAGAGAATCATCAAAGAAGAAGCAGAAAAAGAAAATTTCAAAATGAAAGATTGGGATGAAATTTTCACTTTTCAAAAAATAGACCCTAAAACACCTGGTCAATTTAAAGACGTTGAAATAAAAATGAGAGATGTAATGGACAGAATTGAACATTGGAGAAAAAGATATAAAAAAGAATGTGAGGAAAATGATGAAAAGGGTGATAAAGGTTGTGATGACGGTGAAGATGATTCATTTGTAAGGGCGGTTATTGATACTCATCCTGATGTTGTTAGAGTACTATTTACTAAAGGTTTAGCAAAACTTACAACTAGTGACGAAAAACAAAAATTAGAAGAAGGGTTTGCTATGTTATTAAGATTAATAAGAGAAGAAAGAAACGCTGAGGTTGAGGTTTGGTCGGTTTATAGACATAAATCAAGTCCTGACAAAATTTGGTCTTTAGTGAAAGGAGACTTCAAACAAAGTGAAATGGAAAGTATGGGTGTCGGGATGCAACAACCACCAAAAAACTCAGTTGAGAAACAGGAAGATACTCTTACCTCATTAAAAAAAAAAGAACACAAAGCAATAGAGAGTCTTAAAATTAATGAGAAAAATGGTTTTGATGATTTACCAAGAAAACTAAGAGAAAAATTAAATGATAAGTTTAATGAGGGTTGGACTACTGAAGTACCAAAAAAAAATCTTTATAATTTCTATGAAAAAAAAACTTTAAGTTCGGCTTTTAATGGTGATGTTGAAATTTATAAAGTAAAATCACCAGAAAAGTTTTTTTCTAATTTGGAATCTAATTCATCTGATATCACAATAAGTAGAGGTTTTTGTAAAACAATGGCTCACGCAAAAAAAGGACAATCATTGAGTTCGAATCAAAAAAGAGTATTTGACCATTTTGTAAATAAGTGTAATGATAAGTTTGAGGGTAATTACTCAGGATTAAGATATTTATCTAAGAAATAATTAATATGAAAAGAATTAACGAAAATATGTCTAAAATTAGATCGTTAATTAGGGTATTGTTGGAACGCGTAGAACCAAAAGATTGGCAACAGGGTAAGTATTATACCTCTATTGATGGTGGAGAAACGGCGGATACACCATCAACAATAGTCTTTATTGAAAAACGAGAAGGGGATAATTTTACTATAAAATTTATAGATTTTAATGAAGAAACCCAAGTTAGGACAGAAGAAGATGAATTCAGTGTTTCTTCAGTTGGTGAACTTAGCTCTTTAGAATATCTAGAATCAACAAAAGAAAAATGGGAAGAAATTTTAGAATATGATATTTTAGATGGTGGTGGTAGTAAAGAAGAAAAAAAAACTGAGACACAAGTAAAAGCTCCAAAAATATACCATACCGATACAATAAAATCTGAATTTGATGATAAAACTGAAACTTGGACTGTTGAATTTATAGATGGATCAAAATATATTGGAGAACTTGATAGTAAAAAACAAATTTTTGGAGAAGGTACATTTAGATTTAAAAATGGTAATACAATAAAAGGGACATTCAAAACAGCACCAACAGAAAGTGGTATAACATATAGTGTAACATTAAAAAATAATAAAACACTCGGTAATATATTTGACTATTCAGAATTTAAAAATATATACAATGTTAGAACTTTAGGTGGGATAGAATCAGGGGTTTCTTCAGACAAAAATTATTGTAAAAAATTAAAGAATTTTTATTTTGATTATTTTGAAGATATAAAAGACGGATATATCATAAATAATGAATTACAATTAATGGGTAGCGATTTAGAAAATAAAAAAACAAATATTAAAGAATGTTATAATAATTTTACAAATTTATTTTCTCAAGATGAAATAGCTCAATTACAGAATTTGGGTGGCGAGTACGATCAATACAGAATAGACCTTATTGAAAGTTTTTATTCAATTATTAAAAAAGTAGTTTTAGAAGCAAATGAAAAAAAACAAAAAAATTTAATAGAAACAAAAATAATAGAAAATAGGTTTAATTATATTCTAAATGAAAAAAGTTTATTTTCTATAAAAAATTTAATTAAAGAAAAAAATAATTTATTGAATTCAGGTTACAATAAAGAACTTGTTAATGATATTTATAATAAGAAAAAAACGTCAGGTCGTCGACGTTTATAAAATAAGACGACAAGAAACTTTGAGTAGAATCTTAGTTTCATAAACCTTAAAGAAAGGGAGGTGTTCTAAAATCTAAGAAAGGTATTCCGTGAGGAATACCTTTTCTTTTATGGGGGTATTTATTGAATATGGAATTCAATATTAGAAAAAAAGCAACATTACCATATTTAGAGGTGAACTTGATAAAATCAGGTAGAATAGATTTTAATTTTATCAACACTGATTTGAGTACTTCTACGATTTATCTTTATATGAAAAATGTTGAGACAGGATTTTATAAAATAGCTAAAGGTACTTGTACGTATGATAATACCGAAAACACTATTTATTATCAATTCACAAAAAAAAATACATCAGATATAGGTAGGTTTGAAATTGAATTAAAAATATCAAATGACGATGGAGAGGTTTTATTACCACTAAATGAAAAAATATTTGTAAATATTTTAGAGTCATTTTCTAATAGTGATTTTTGTTGTGGTCCAAATGTTATAACTCCTGTTATTACAACAACACCAATAACTCCTACACCAACACCTGTTCCAACACCAACTCCAACACCAGGACCTGCAAATCCAAATATTTACTATGGTAAATTTACAGGATCAACAATAACTTCAGGTGATGTGTCAACATTAAATATTAGATATACAAATACTGCGGTTGGATCGTATGTTGATTTTGTCGTTGGATCTGGTTGGGGTTATATTTTAATACCGACCACTTTTACACAACCATCAAATTTTGTTAATAGTGTTGGTGGTTGTGATGGTATAGTAATACCTACAAATAACATAGGTACTATAGTCATTAATGACATAAATGGATTTCCTGTCACATATATTATTTATAGGACATTTAATAGTTTTGTTGGTCAGGTTTATAGTTATATGTGTACATAATGGGAAGTTTCAGTTTATCAGGTGGAGTTGAGGTTTTAGGGTTTATTTCTCCTACCGATAGTTTAGACACATATGCGGTAATAGACCCGTTGTATGGTATTGACGGATTTAGAAATGTTAATTCAATTTCTGATCTTAATAATATTCCTGAACCTAGAAGAAGAGCGGGAATGGTTGTTGGTGTTAGTGGAGGTACCCAATATTATAAATTACTACAATCTCCTTGGACTTATACAATATCTGATTGGGGTATTTTTAATACAGGTGGTAGTAATAGTGGTTCGACACAATCATTTACCGGAGGTACAGTTACTGGTAGTACCATTTTTACAAACGGTTTATCCGCAACAACAATTTCTGCAACAACATATCAGAATTTACCTTTAGATGTTTACGTCACAGGTTTAACGTTTAATGTTTCAAATTATGATCTAACAATAAATAGAAATGACGGTGTTAGTTTTACAGACAGTTTATCAATTTTAGCTTCAGATTTAACCGTAACAGGTGGAACATATGACCCTAATAGTGGTGTTGCAACATTTACAAATAATACAGGTGGCACTTTTAATGTTTCAGGATTTATAACAGGGTTTACTGACATATACACTACAGGTATTACTTACTCTAATAATGAAATAACAATAAGTGACACCACAAATAATACTTATAGTACTTTTATAGACAATTTTACAGGTCTTACAATAAATGGAGTATTGTCAGCAACAACAATTGGTACAAGTGGTGATTGTGTTGATGACATTTATGTGTCAAATATACATTCTTGTTCTCCTTTAAACATTAATCCTCTCGATGAAGGAAATGTATATTTTGGTTCAACAAGTGGTGTGACAATTGATTTATCAAATGACAGAGTAGGTATTGGGACA
>Ga0315904_10001736_pt1 | contig 34532 bp, 45 predicted proteins | sample LakEriMetagenome_6_FD_203529 | JGI IMG/M metagenome (GOLD analysis project Ga0315904, IMG submission 203529) | Freshwater fungal communities from buoy surface, Lake Erie, Ohio, United States - Buoy 12 MA120 | ecosystem: Environmental > Aquatic > Freshwater > Lake | place: USA: Lake Erie, Ohio...
ACATAGGATTCATTGGCGTTGTACCCATACGCACTCATCATGGCAAACAAGAAGTAACCTAAAAAGATGGCTATAAGGGACATGGGGCGTATGTTTTTGGACAACCATGAATCACTGCTCATATCGGCTTGCCAGCGGTCGGTCACATTGTCTGCGTCACTCTGGGCAGCTTTTGCCAACAAGTCAAGTTCAGCCAATTCCATTTTGGCTTTTTCAATGCCCAATTCTAGCAATCGCTCTTCATGCTCAAATTGAAGCTGGCGTAGCTTGCTGACATCTTCAGGTGTGGGTGCATCAGGAATCTTTACGCCAAGGGTGTTCTCAACCACTTGCTTGCCCTTGGCTTGAATAGCTGATGACAAAAGACCCAAGCCGTTTTCAGCAAGGGTTCCTAGTAAAGATGCAACTATTGGAATCATTGTTTTTCCTTTTTCTCTAAATCTTTCACCAATTTTTCAATTCTTGCCTCTGTTTTCTCTGTCTTCTTTTGCAAGGTCAAAGTGTCAAAGTAGAGCATTGCCATCAACGGAATCACTAGACAAACAAAAAGCATCAACAGCACTGCAACAACTACGGCCCCCGATTCAGATGGATGACGTACATCAAGCCCCATATTTCTAAAATTACCACCAACACCGCTCCCAAGATCAAAGCGTCGTTTTGTAACCTGTCGATCCTTTGTTGACGTTGCCATTTTCTTTTCCGTTCTGCCACTACCTCTTGTTTGATCTCTTCGTCATGCTTTTTTGCAAGCCTTTTAAATTCCGCCTCATACCTTGACCAAACTGCACCCAGCGCCGGGTCTGTGTGGTAAATCAAAAATTCTCTCAACTCAACTGCCTGCCGCTCAAGTTCGATTTGGTTAAACACGTTTTCAAGAGCCTGAGCCTTGAGCGATTTTTCTTTTGGCGGGTCTAGTTCATTTCGTTTGACTTCCTTTTTTACTTCCTCATGCGCCTCAAAGAACTGCCCAATGAACCCTGATATCTCCTTGGTTACTTTGTAGAGGTCAGAGCCTGTGGCTTTGGCATCTTTGTACAGTGCAATCCCTTGCTTGATACCAGCAATGGCGGTAAGGGCAAGGGTAATCGGTTCAATTTCACGCGCCTATGAGTTTGTTGAGCATTGTACCAACAAAGCCTGGTCCTAACAGCACTGCACCAATCACGATGTAGAGCAGGTATTCAATGCGCGTCATGCGCTTGTCACCCTCAGTAAAGGCTTTCTCAATGGCAGCATACCTTTCAGCGCAAACGGCTTCATGCACAGCAAACTCCTTTTCTACTTCATTCATTTACTGGCTCACTTGAGGTGGTCGCAACAACTTCAGGTGCAGGTTCTACAGGCGCTTCCACGACTGGCTCAGGGATAGGCTCGGGGATAGGGCGCAAGTCGCCTCTGTCCCATGCTGTAGTCTCTTGATTCCATGTGTAGAAGTATTCATCCACAGGCATAGCAACAGGTGGATTCCACAGCCATGTGGCAGTGTCCAGCACCCAGTTGTCAAAAGGCTTGGGGGCAATGAAGACATCGTTCACATCGTCATAGGTGTAGCCAATGCCAGCATAGTTGCCACGCAATGGGCGACCTTCTGGGTGTTGGTTGCCAAGGGTGTTGTAGCTGGTTTGAATCCAGCCGTGACCGACTGCACCAGTGTCAATGAAGTCTTGTTCAGCAACAATCACCTGAGTAACGATACCGTTTTCTACTTTTGCAAAATGACTCATGTTTTCTCCTTATCGGGCGTTAGCGTATTTAAAAGGGTTTTCGGCGAAGGCGGCGTAGATGTAGGTTGCGCTACCGTCGTTTATATCTCCAGAGTTTCCACGCAGTTTGAAACCATTGGACAAAATATCTGCAAATGCACCAGAAGTTGAAGTTGATGTGCTTTCTGTGCCGGATGTATTTGGCAATAGTGGATTGTCGGCCACATTAAAATTATCACGGGAAGTATCAAGAATTGACCAGTTGCTTGTAGCAGATGTTTTCTTGAACATCACCCACCTCGGCCTAAACCCAAGGTACACAAACGGCCCGTCAGGGAGGCCATTGCCTGTGTAGCTACCAAATGCAGAATATCCAGCTACTGGTGCAAAGCAGTAGGCTACCATCTGTTGAGAACTGTTTGTTCTATTAAGGGAACCCACAGAAAAAACACTTGAGTTAAATGTAGGAGAGCCTCCATTCCATGCTGTGTTATCTGTTGCCTCTTGGTCACTTCCAGTTGTAGTTTGAAACAGTTTTAGATACTTAGTTGCACCCATACTTGTGTGGTAAACCGCCCCACCAATTGCGCCACTATCCCTGTTTTTAACCATAATCATTGCTGGAGTAGCGTTCAACCCATGCCCAACAGTAGCATTAGCACCTGTGCCTGTATAAGTCACCACGCTAAAGCCAGCAGTAGTATTGGCGCTTACGGTTGATGTGATAGAGCCAGCATTATTGGTTGCGGCTGTACCACCTGCCAACCAATTCCATGCAACATAAGTATCACCAGACTTGTTGTAGTTGTCCCAAGTCGATGTGCCATTTGTGGTTGTAAAGCCACCTGTGTCAAAAGAAGATAACCACCCATAAGATGATTCTGGAGACGCCGCTGGTGTTGGCTCTGCGCCCGTTGAGTTGGATGCAAGAACTTTCCCAGTACCCGCACCTCGTACAGAATCCATCCATTGATGACCAGAACCAGATGTACGAGACTTTTCCCATACTAAGTCTGGTTTAAAGTTTAAACCCGTAATACTTCTAGTTGCACCAGAACTTCCTCCAGTACCAGACCAAAGAAGAACATTAAAAGCAGTACGACCATCAGGAATTGCATATGTTGTTGGCATGGTTGTTCCTTATAGGTTGTATGTGTTTAGGGCAACGAAACCTGTGGGTGGGGTGTAGGTGAATGGGCGTTGGCCGAAGTTAAATGCACCTGCGTTGTTGTCATAAAAACTACCGCCAAAAGCATAAGTATTTGCTGGTATTGAACTTATTGTCGCAACTAAATTTCCTGCGTTGTAAAACTTCAATGTTGAACCATCAAAAGTCATAGCAACTGTTGTACCAGCAGACCAAGTAACGCCAGTAGCACTAATAACAGAACCGTTGTTATAAACATTTCCGTTACTTGAATAACCCCAAGATGTAGCAGAGCCTTCACCAACTGGCTGTGGGAGTGTTACACCCATCGGAACTATTCCGATGAATGAGTTTCCGTTTCCAGTTCCAGTTGTAGAAGTTAATTCAACATACCAAGAACCTGTTGTCAAAGCAAAAGTGCTTCTTACTGTTTTCCAAGATGCACCAGAAGAAGTGACTTGCAAGTTACCATTTGTAATGGATGCACCGAGTGCGTTATCAAGAGGATTAACAACACAGTAGTTTGCCGCTGTCGCACTTGTCAATGTAGGTACATCGGTCATGCTGTCGTAGGTTGCGCCAGCGGTCAACGAGATGTTGTTGGTTGTCCAGTTGTTTCCATTTGGACTGAAGTCATACCCCAGTGTGGTTGTGCTGGCATTGTTGGTGAAAGGCAAATAGAAGCCGTTAGTACCATACGAACCACCATAGGTTATGGGTTGCCATACTCCGTATGAGTTGAATGTTCCAAAACTGTTTGGTGTCAGGGCTTGACCGTCAATGAAGTTGATTTCGGTTAAGTAGCCGTCGAAGTATGAAGAACCGCCATTATCTTTTCCAATATCATGCACAACAGCAGCATTAACCTGCGTATCTAAATTTTGCGTCATATAAGATGCAGATGAAAATGCAGTAACCTGCACACCATTTACATAAATTAACACTCTATTTGATGCAGTTGCTTGTGTTGTGTCAACAGAAATAACAATGTGATACCAAGCCGCAGGGTCACGAAATACTTGCGTTGTTGCAATATAAGCCAAGTTTGCAACAGTTAAATTAACATCGTTGTATGCTAAGTTGTCACCTGCAAAATAGATTTGTGTTGCAAGACCTGCTCCTGTACTAACGACTCCAGCATAAAATAACCGTTGATTGCCGCCCAAACTTCCACGCTTAACCCACCCACTCCAAGTCCAAGTCTTGCGGTTGGATGCACTCGCAGGAGTCCGATTCAAATATGCAGATGCACTTGAACGGAAACGCAAAGAGTTGTTAACCAACTTCAATGGAGTCAAGTATCCACTTGATGTGAATGTGTGGATGACATTACCACCAGAGATGGTTACAGTGCCACCAGCCATGAGTTGGGTAGCACCAGCGTAGCTAATGATGACAATACCTGAGCCGCCGTTACCGCCACCGCCAACACCTTGTCCACCAGCGCCGCCACCGCCACCAGTATTGACAGTTCCAGCAGTTCCAGCAGCGCCAGTTCCGCCACCCGCACCACCACCTCCAGAGCCTCCAGCACCTGCGACAAGACTGACAGCACCATATCCACCAGCGCCACCACCACCTGCGTATGTAACAGAAGAACCGCTAATAGATGATGTTGAACCAGCACCACCAGCGCCAGCTTGTAAAGCTGTTCCAGTTGCACCAACAGCTCCAGCGCCTCCACCACCACCACCGCCTATGCCTCCTCCAGCATTACCACCAGCATTACCTTGTCCTGAAGTTCCAGCGCCTCCAGTACCCGTAATAGCGCCACCACCTCCAGAGCCACCAGATGAGCCGTTGTATGTACCGCCGTTAGACGCACCGCCGCCGCCTCCGACTGCCGCAGTCGAGATTGCACTAAAAACAGAATTTGTACCATTTGAACCAACAACGGCACTTGTTGCCCTAGCTCCACCGCTTCCGACAGTAACTGTGTAAATTGAGTTGGCATCAAGTGTCAATCCAGAGCCAGATAACAAACCTCCAGCACCTGCACCTGCACCAATGTCGTAACCACCACCACCACCACCAGCAACAACCAAATAGGATGCGCTTATAGGTGTAACTGGAACAAGAGTGCCAGAAGTTGTAAATGTGTGAATGGTGTTGCCGCCAGATGAAGTGACGACACCGCCACCAAATTTTTGTGCGCCAGCATAGGAAATGATGACGATGCCTGAGCCGCCTCTGCCTCCACCTCCAGCGTTAGCGCCACCACCACCACCACCGCCTAAATTTGCAGTACCAGCCGCACCAACTTCTGTGCCTGTTCCGGGAGATGGCCCACCACCTGCACCGCCGCCACCAGCACCACCAGCACCACCAGCGCCGGGGGTCGCTACTGTTCTATTTCCACCGCCACCGCCACCAGCGTAAGTTACGGAAGAGCCGCTAATGCTGTTTGCAGTTCCAGCCCCACCCGCACCTGCTGTTCCATAAGTTGTAGAAACATTACCATTAACACCAACGGCAGAAGCGCCGCCGCCACCGCCACCAGCACGATTAAGCGAACCTCCAGTTGGGCCAGTTCCGCCGTTGTTTCCCTGAGATGGGGATGTGGATGGGGTGTTTCCTGCTCCACCTGCTCCACCGCTTCCATTCGTACTACCGCCACCGCCACCGCTACCGCCTGAACTACCAGTTATTGTTCCAGTTCCACTACCACCACCACCACCGCCAGTAGATGTAATTGTGTTGAATACGGAGTTATTTCCATTGCCGCCAGCAGAAGCGCTACCGCCAGTACCACCAGCGCCCACAGTAACTGTGTAGGATAAAGTGGGGTTCAAAGATTCTGTACCTGCTCGATACCCACCAGCACCGCCACCGCCAGCATGGTCACTACCACCACCACCCCCACCAGCAACCACAAGGTATGTTGCCGTGACAGACGACAAGCCAGTCCACCCAAAGGCGGCTAGTGCAGCAGCTCCAACTTTTGATAAACGTGGCATCTGCGTGTCCTTATGCGAACTTGGTTTGTGATGCCAACACGGTAAAAGCGGCGCTTCCTGTTTTGATGATTACATAGGTGTAACTATCAATTGAGCTTGCATTGCCTGATGTCGGTGCAGTGCCGCCTTGCCACTTGGGAGTGACAGACGAGCCATCTACTTGCACAGCAGAGTTGTAATAAGCCGTAGCACCATTGGTCACCAAGAAAGTCACAGACAAGGATTCGCCTGTTGCCATGATGGTGTTCAACGATGTGCCAACTGAGCCTCTAAAGTTGACCGTGAAGTTGCCAGATGCATTGGTGGTGTAGTACAAGACTGACTGGGTTGTAACATCATAGGCAATCGTGCCTGTTGCCGCAGTCGCAGAGATGGTGTTCACCTCAGCAATGTTTGGAGTCTTGAATGCAGACTTAGAAGAAGAGCCAGCGGTCTGCAAACCAGAGGTTGGTGAAGTAGTACCTATACCCACATTACCGCTGGAGTCGATACGCATACGTTCTGTGTTAGCGGTATCAAATGCCATGTGATCGCCGCTGTTGTTGTAAAGAACTTTACCTTGAGTGTCTGATGCTGTATCACCAAACAATAACTGACAGTTTCCGTCTGTTGCAGAAACCAAAGACACCAAAGTGCTTCCGCCAGCATTGGAGGTGGCAATATCCAAAAGACGACTAGGACTGCTCGTACCAATACCCACGTTGCCAGCGGAGTCGATACGCATACGCTCATTAGCGTCTATGCCACCACCAGAGCCGTCCCGTGTACCAAATACAAGTGATGTGTCGGGTGCGCTGCTTTCAGCAACGCCAGCAACGTATGCACCTACACCAGCGGTTGGAGTGGAATTATCAGACGTATAGAATTGCAAACCACCTGTTGGTTGACCAGTTGTTACAGCAGTGTCTGTTTCGGTTATTCGGATAAGCGTGTCACCGTATGTTGGCGAGCCTACTACCGTTCCTGAAGCAAGTGTTTGTGAAACGCTTACGGTGTATGTGCCAATACCACCAGTACCAGTGCCAAGAGCAGTGACCCTAGTGTATGGCTGAACACCTGAGCCATGAACTAAATCACCAACAGCAACGCCACTTGTGGTGACAGCAGACACAGTCATCGTTGTGCCAGTAATAGATGCCGTCACTGACCAAGCAGTGTTATTAGTCCCAGCAATTTCAAGTTTGGTTACGGGGGTGGTTGTGCCAATACCTACGTCACCAGCAGAGTCAATCCTCATACGTTCAGTAGGCGAACTCGCACCGTCAGCAGTGGTGCTGAATATCAATCGACCGGGCATATCGTTTGTGCCGGGTGTGCCGTCTACAGCGGCGGCTATTTGCGCCCCAATTATTCCAGTTGTGCCATCTGCGCCATAAAACTCTAATCTTCCAAGTGCGTCACCAGAAGCTAAAACAGTAAAATCACCAACCGTTGCACCTCTGCTTTTTAATATGGCGATTGCATTTGAAGTAGCATTTGCAGAAAATCTTGAAAGCCCTATTTGTGCGGCTCCTGGGGCGTTTACTTGAATGTTTGGTGTAAAACCGCCATAGTTAACAGCCGTTGTTGAGCCAGAAACTACAACACCACTTGCATCAATCACAAACGGTGATGAGTCAGGATTCGTGCTGTCCTCAACCAACAAAGCAGCAGCGGTGCCTAGTTGCGTAATACGCAGGGCGGGATAGGTGTTGTCTGTCACTTGAATGACTTGCGGTGTGACATAAGGGCTACCACCAGCAGCCAGTAATATGACATTGCCACCACCGTCAAGTGTGTATATCTTTTTGTCTGTGACGTTGACAGCCAATTCCCCCTGCACCAGTTGCCCAGCGGAGGGAGCGGAAAGTGCAACGGATGAGTTCTTGGTGACTATGGTTGTTGCCATTTAGGGCTCCAGCGGCACATCAGGCCGAGTAAATTTAAGGGTAATGTTTTCTGTTTGTCGTGCTGGCAAACGGTAGGGGTCAAGGTCATCAAGGTCATACCTGCAAACCATCAACCCAGGACTATTGGGATCTGGGTACAGGTCTTCCAACGACATTTTGATACTGCAACGCCCGCACAGGCCAATGCCATAGGTACTGCGTCCAGATGGGTCAAAAAAGATGCTCATCTTGTGTAGACCCCAATATTGGGTGTAAAGTAAATGGGTGAATTGTCCCGCTCCTCCATCTCTGCCTGATTCAAGGCGCGCAACGCCTTTTGATCGAGGATTTGGATGAGGGAAGGATCCACGGTAGGGGTAATCTCAGCCAAGGCAGCTGCGAGGAGATAAACAAGGGCGTTGAACCAGCGTTGTGGCACTTCAATTTCTTCAGTCAGCGTTCCCACATCCATAATGTACCGCTTGGTGTAGGTTGTAATTTGAGAAAGGGTGAAAGCGGCATTTGGAACAGGCCAAATGTACATAAAAGGCTGGTTGAGTTGACGGTCTAGCCAAAATTGAAGGGGCCTACCTTGGAAAGTCTTGTCGGGCAAATTGTTGTAGCTGTCTCGATTAAGGCGTGCCATTACAATTTCGTTAGGTGTATTGCCAAAATTGACCGTTGTTGCACTCAATGTGCCACTTGTCACCCGAACACGCCAATAAAGTGCAGTTACTGACCCGTCAATGTCAGTCCATGTCCATTCGCCTGCCACTAAACTTGGGTTTGCAACTGTTTCTATGGTTGTCCATGAGGAACCATCGGCAGAATACTCAATGACAAAGGGTTGTGAGGCGGCAGACCACAGAATTCCAACGGTTGTAACGGTATTTGCAGTGGACAACTGCAAAGATGAGGTGGTCGACGTGCTTGCTGTGGTACCAGAGAGGTACTGGATGGTGCGAAGATTGGTGTTCAATAAGTCTACTGTACCCACAGGGACAGGGACTTGAGCCATGTTCTCGTACATGGGCAGAATGAGCCGCTCAATGCACCACAGTTGCAGGCCGCGGTTGGCAAGATCGGACATGATGAGGTAGAGGTTTTCCTGCGCCACCTCCAACAACTCAGCACCCACACCTTGTGGCGGCACACGGCAACGACGAAAGGCGTGGTCAATCACCTTTCGTGTGTTAAAAACTGTCTGCGATACGGTTCCTGAAACTGCCACTTTTGTTCTCCGTTAAGCCGCAGTTCGCTGGACCAGCGACCTCGTTGACCAATTATAAGGATAATTCCGGTTTTAGCACACCTTGGGTGAGCGATTAAATGCGGGCACTCCACCTTTTTTCAATTTAGTCATAGGCTTGCCTGGGTGCATGTGTGATTCATGCTTATGAACGGCTTTTTTCATCGCTGCCTTGTCCATTTTCACATCTTCATGCACTTTGCCGCCTTTTTTCATCATGCCGGGAGGTGCCATGGGGGCTGCTGCGGCAAGAGGCGACATAGGCGCTGCCATGGTTTCAGGCATCTCAACTTTTCGAAGCATGGCAACTTCTTTTTTCATCACACCTTTGGGTGCTGCCTTGGCTTTTGCCTTTGCCTTGCCACCTTTTTTCATTGGTGTAGGCGCATCAACTTTGCCACCATGCGCGTAACCTGGCATGCTTGCCCGCTCTGTTGGTTTATTAAAAGTGTATTCACCGTATGCTGTCTTTCCCATGATGTTCTCCTAATTAGGCCCAAGAGCCGATGCTTGTGTCTGTTGTGATTGCTGAAATAGGGCTCAAAGGCCACACTTGCGCGTTTGATCCTGCGATGACGGTTACCACTGTGCCTACTGCTGTCAAACCAAATTGGAAGTTGACGGTGCCCTGTCCGCCTGCCAAAATATCGAATGTTCCACGAATTCGCAACACAAAAGCACCCGCTGCTGCTCCTGAGGCAGCAGAGATTGACACCAAAGTGGCAAAACCAGAGGTAATCCTGTTTTGCATCAATGTGGATGCTGTCGGAGTTACTGCAGAAGCCGCAAACATGGCAATTGACTCGTAGTCGTGCGCTGCCAATGTTGCTGTACCAGCGAGTGCGTACTGAAAGGTTTTTGCTGTCGCTGCTGTGTTGGTGACAGTAAAGTTAAGCTCATAGGCGTAACGTGTTGACGCTGCCACACTTACCGCTTTGTTGAATAGCGTTTGCGTTGTAGTAATTGCACCGTTAGCGGTGTAGTCGGCACCAAGCTGATATGTCTGCATGCTTGGAATCAAACCGCGTTGCAACGCCTGAGGTGAGAAGTACATGGAGGTGCCATCAAACTCTTGCGCCCCTTGAAAGGTAGTGGTCAGTAGGGTACCTGGGTCCCAGTCAAACGGCGCCCTTGTTGCTGTACCAGCAGCAATGTGTAGCCAACCAATTGTGTCTGCAGTAGTGCCCACACCCAATGGAACGGCTGAGGTGATAAAGTCACCAACACGCAACTTTTCAGTTGCTGCTGCACCAGCACTCATAGTGGCAATGACAAAGTCAAATGCCTCAGATGCAAGCGTTACAGCTGTTGCCACACTAGACAACACAACGCCTATTTCATTGACACCATTGGATGTCTCAGTTTCTAGTTCAATAGAATTGCCAATTCCAATTGCCGGCACACCACTGGTGGTGTGCGTCAGGCGAAGCATTGAACTGACTGTGTTTGTTGCTGTGTCATTCAGCACAGGTTGCAGGGTGACTGCAGGTGTGGTTGTATTGATACCCACACGCGCGGTTTCTGTCGCTGTGCCACTTTTCAAGCGCATGACCTCTGTACTCGCCACGCCTTGTTGCATAACAGCAAGGCCCATGTCAAAGTTTTCAGAGCCAAGGGTAACAGCGGTTGCAGTAGTGTAAATGGCACCGCCTAATTTATTGGTGCCACTGGTTGTTTCTGTTTGAAAATCAATTGCTGTGCCAATGCCTACAGCAGGTGTTCCACTGGTTGTGTGCGAAAAGCGGCCTGCAGAACTAATGGCGTTGGTTGAAGCATCATCAACCACTGCTTCAATAGCAGCACCGGGTGTGCTTGTGCCAATGCCCAACTTCTTGTCTTGTGTAAACCTTGCAACCTCAGCTACCGCTGCCCCACTGCTCATCAAGTTGACTGCTAGTTGGAAGTCTTCCGCACCTGAACTCACACTGGTTGTGACTGCAGAAAGTGTAGCACCCAATTCATTGTTGCCAGCTGCTGTCTCTGTTTGAAACCCAATTGCTGTGCCAATGCCAGCACCTGGGACACCTGATGTGGTGTGCGTTGCCCTGATAACCTCAGTTACTGTGTTGTTGTTTGCGTCATCTGTGACTGCTTGCACCGCTGTTGCAGGACTTGCTGTGCCCACACCCAACCGCTTGGTTGAAGTTATGCGGGCTACCTCAGTAAGTGTGCCCCCAAGCGTCCGGACCACTACATCGAACGCCTCATTGGGCGCAGTAAGGTCGGTAGACACAGATTGAATGACAGAGCTTGTCTGTACACCCGACAACGATTCAGTTGCAAATGCAAGCCCGGTACCAATACCAATTGCAGGCGTGCCAGTTGTTGAATGGGTAATGGTCACCACATTGGTGACGCCATTGGTGACGCCATCATCAACGGTGAAGTTGGGTTGTGTGCTTGTAAAAGTCTTGATCTGCGTCGCTGTCAATTTGACAGAGGTTGCTGACTGCACTGCCTCAAATTGCTCAAGCCCTGTTAAGGCTGTGCCTGAAGGTAAACTGGGTATCGTTACGTATGCCATGGTCAGCTGTAAGTCTTAATGACTTCCATCACAACTGAATAGGTGTCACCGGCACCAACATCCATGGTGGTAAACGAAATATCTCCTGTTTTACCTGTGCCTGAGTTATTGGGTATCCCACCAAACATACTGTAGTCCATGAAGTAGTTAGTGTTTTGGGGCAAAGTAATAATCATCAAAGGTGTAGTAGCAGCCCAAAGCATTTGTACTTCACAACCATGAGTTTGTGCCCAAACTCGATTGAGTTTACAACCGGTGCAGGCTAACGCGCCTTGTGGGTTTAGTGTAGATACATCAACTTTGACTACGGCTGTTTCTGTTGTATCAACGAAACCTGTGACCTTGATAATGGCAAGACGCTCGCCATCAAGGATTGTCTGAGTTGTCAGTGTGTTTGCCATCTATAGCTCCTAAAAGAAAAGGGGCATGGTTAGCCCCTTCCCATTACTTCATTGCGTAAACAACAGTCACTAGCCACACACCTTGTGTAGTCACAATTGTTCCGTTGGGATCAACAGTTGCAAATACTGAGGTGTTGGTGCTGACATTTGACATTGCTGTCACTTGTGCTGCTGTGAAAGCCAAAGCTGTACGACCTGCAGTAAAGCAGTTGGTGCTAGACAGATACTGTGTGCCAGCTGCTGCTGTACCAATTGTGATTGGCGCAGTAGTTGCTGTACCAGCACCTGCCACTGGTGCAGTCAATGTGTCAACAAAAAAGTTAACGATTTGAGAGCCAGCGGGAATCGAAATTGACCCACTAACTGCCAAACCGTCAGCTGTACTTGTCAACGAAATTGTCTGCATTAGCGTAGCATAACCACCATTGGCGGCTTCTGTCAACGCATCTCCGGCCACCAAAGTGGAACCGAAGTAAGTGTGAGTCAAACTTGGTGTAGACATTGCGTTTCTCCTTGTTGGGAGCTAGGGGCCGAAGCCCCTAGCAATTTAATTACAGACCGGAGGTACCGTAAACGGTACGAGGATCTGTCCAACCTGGAATGTAACGCTCTGTTGCTTTGTAACGCATGGAGTCGGTTTCGAAATCGCCTTCCATAGATTTTTCCAAAGCACGGCGCATCATCAATTGCAGGCCAACCTTTGCGTCTGTCTGCACCCACCATGCGGTGGTTGAAGTCAGACGAGACAGGTTTGCTTGACCGCCATTCAACATGCCCATTGACTTAATTGGGTTGATGTCGTTGTTTGCGTTACCTGTACGCAACACCGATTTCAACAACACTTCAGCTTGGAAGACGTTGGAGGGGCTCACAACCAGCTTCTCAGGGTTCAAACGAATACGCTTGCCGTTGTTGTCAACTGCGTTGCGGATTTGAATGAGCATCTGTTCAAGTGAGGTTTGTGATAAAGCAGCAGCGCTTGTCAGCAAATTGCTGAAGGTACCAGCTGCAATGGGGTGGTTGTTAGCAACCAATGCAACACCGTCACCACCAACATAAGCACCGCCGGTGAAGGAACGGTTCAAAATGTTGGCGCAAAGAGTTTCTTTGGTTTCAATCAACGATTGTGCCAAGTGTTTGGCGTAGGTTTGACCGATGGAAATGTGATCGCCATCTTCAACCAAGACTTTGGTCAAGGCAAAAGCCAAGCCGTAGACTTTGTAGACATAGCGAGCATTGAACAGCACACCACCTGCTTGATAGGTGACAGGCATGCCATCGGGCAACTCAGGAGCTGCACCAAAGCCGTACAGGACGGGTTCTTCATGGTAATTACGGGGAATACCGCGACGCTCTGAGAAGACTTGCTTCCACTCATCGGCGCGTTGGTCGTAAATGCCATCAAACTCTTCATTCAGAATTGGTTCAACAATTGAGCGGAAATCCGTGGAACGCATTGGAACAGCGCACAGGATCATGCCACTTCGGACCATGTGTCCAAAGAGCATGTCGCTCAGTTTTTGGCCTAAACTCCAAAGGAAGTTTTTGGTGCTAGTACTAACCGTGTTAAACACGGACAAAAGTTTTTGTTTCATGTCTGTTACTCCTTAGAACGCGACTTTATCAGCAACATATTGATGCTCGGAGATCTCGACTTGACAGATCACATAAGTATCACCGAATGCGTTATCTGGGCCGGGTGTAATGCCGATCAGACGCATTTGCGCGCTAGCTGACGTAGTGACAGTGCTAACATCCAAAACAACTGCACTCAAACCAGTGGTTGTTGAACCAGCGGTAATTGTACCTGTGTTGAATTGGTTGCTTATGTTGGTTACGTCGATAGCAGCGTTTGACTGAATCTCATAAACAATCATTGGGTCAGTAGTTGCATAAGCAACAATTTGAGTGCCAGTTGTGCTAGCAATCCACTTGTTCGATACGCGACGACGACCGTCAGAGTCGGTGAACTCAACACCTTGGAATGTTCCAATGAAGGGGTCACCAATTGCTGCGGGAGCCAGTGTTCCATCGGCTGCAAGTTTCACAGGCTGATTCTGTAGCAATGTGGCGCTATAGTTATCAGTCAATGTGAAAGCCTGTGGACGCACAGAACCACTGGGGTGGTAAGCGGGACGAAGCCCGAAAGGTGCATTTACAGTATTCGACATGTTTGTTTCCTTTAAGAGAATGTCGTTCGAGGTTTTGAGTTAGTCAGTAAAAACTGGCTTACCCGGTGCTTTACGCAAGTCCTGCATACCATCACCCTCGATAATGCTTCCACCAGCAGCCATAATGCCATCCTTCATCTGGTCCACCATGGCTTGAAGTTTCTCATCTTCGCGCAGGGGTGCGCTGTAATGTGCTTCAGTCATGTAGGTCTCATAGAGACGCAACGGGAGTTTAAAGGCTAGCATTTCGTTGACACCTACCATACCCGAGTATTCGCCAGTCTTGATCGTGGCGTATTCCCAGCCCGGAACATCTTCAGGCTTGATTGGTTCGTAGCCGAGACGCATACGACCTTGAATGGAATCACGTGGGTTTGTAGTGGTCAGCCAGCAACTGTGGTAACCGGGGATTTTTGGTAAATCAGGCAATGCGCTCTGGAAGAACTGCTGCCTAAACATTTCGACTCTATCGTCGTCCGACAATTCCCTTGCCTCTTTGGCTGCGCGGTCTAACGCTGCCCTGGATTCGCGTGCGGGATCGGAAGTTTTCTTCAGTCGTTCATCGGTCATGGTGCTCACTCCTTAGTTTCAGCGAGTTGAATTTTCTTTATCCCACTTGGCATACTGCTTGAGGTAGCGTTGCCTTGCGGTAGGATCGTCCCAGACGCCAGCATCAATCATTGCTTGCTTCCGTTCTGGAGACACGTATACTTCGTTGCGAGTACTGCGTGGGGCATGTTCACGGCTAGAGCCAAGGGGTGGACCTCTTCTGCCTGACCGTTGCATGTTGTCATCATTTAATGCTTCCACTCGTTTATCCAGCTCTCGCCAGTACTCCAATGTGTTGGGATTATATCCTTCGTTCGCCATGCCTTGGTCAATTTTCAAAACTTTGTCTGACTTTTCATCACCAGAGTTTGGCTTATACCAAGGGTTCATTTTCATCCAGTCCTGTGCCAACTGAGTGGCTAAGGCCTGTGGCTGGGTGTTTTGAGTTGGCTGAGTGGTTGGATTTTTGAAGTTGCTTTTGGCATGTTCAAGTTGACGAAGCTTGTCCTTTGTCTCATCTCGAATGCGCATTGCCTTGGCAACGTCATCACCATTACCAGCTTCTACCGCTCTTGCAATGATGTGCTCAACTGCCTTCGCCTCCTCCTGCACCTGTTTCAACTGCTGATCCAATGAAAGATACTCAGAAGTTGCGCTCTTGTGCTCAATGCTTTGCATTCGGCGCATGAGTTCTTCATTCTGCTGTTTTAGGTATTGAAGTTCCGCTTTGTCCCGCTCAATGGCGAGTTTGCGCCTTTGGGCACGGTCAGCTTTTTCTTCACGCCTGCGCCTACGCAGGTCTTCCCGATCCTCATTGTCAGGTGCTAAGCGACGATCTTCCTCATCATCATCTACTTCTGGCTTTTCATCAACCGGAATTAACTCTTGTTCCTTTGTCTTCGATGCCTGCTGCTCCTGCTCATCCAGGTCATCATCATCAATCTCTTCTAACACATCGTCTTGTGCTTTCTTATTCATTTCAAGCTCCTTTCAGCTTTTAGATAAACGCACGGATTTTGGTGGGGTCACCAGTGACTTTGCCGATGATGTCGAGGTCGTTGAAAATCACAAACTCAATTTCTTCATCGCCATTCTTCACTGTCCACCTGTCACCGCCATACTTGGGTGTACGCACAAAATCGCCTGGGTTGCACCAAGCGCCTTCAGGCCACATGTCCATGGTGTTGCGGTTCTTAAAAGCCAATGGACCTACAAGCGCAACTTTGGACACTTGCGTGTTGCTGGCTTCGGTCTTGCGGGCTTCTTCTGGGATGTAGATCCCACCACTTGTTTGCGACTTGGCACGGCGAACTTGCACCATGACCCGTGAACCAAATGGGATGATGCCAGGATCCACAGTGGGGAAGGCATCTTCTAGAGAGTCATACGACATTGACAAAGGTACTTCAAGTAGCATTCGCTTCTCCGATTGCTGGGTTAAAAATCACGCTCGTCTTGATCTTTCAAGACTTGCTCCACTTTTGAGAGGGCAGCTTCAAGGCCTTGGTAGTAACCTATTGACTTCCCGTACTCAAACTCTACGCTCTTGTCCGGCCCCGGTGGAACTTTCAGGGCACGATGAGCAACACTGTTCTGCTCTTCTTTCAGCAGACCGATGAGCCTAGCAAACATGTATCAACCGCCGCTTGTTGCGCGCTTGGCTGGCATTGCTGCTTGACTCTTCGACATTTTAGGAAATTGTTTTGCTGTGCCTGTAGGCTTGGCAGGTGTAGGTGCTGGGTCTTTGCCTGATCCTGACATACTTGTTGGGTAGCTTTTACCCATTGCCATTTGTTTGTGTAAGTTGACTGCTTCCATGATAGCTCCTTAAGGATTGGGGTTGATGCCTGTGCCGGTTGAGTAGCCAATTTTCTCGCCACTCTGAACTTCAAGTGCCGCCAATTGCTTGGCAGTTTGGTTGTCTTCTGAGTTTGTGAAGATGCGGGTTTGGTTGTCTACATCGTTGCGTGCATCTTCTGCCTGTTGGCGCATTTGTTCGCGTGCCAATTCTGCTTGTTGACGCTGCTGTTCCATGGCAAGCAACGCTTGGCGCTCTTCTTGCTTGTCTGCCATTTCTGCCTGCTTGATTGCCATGTTGGCCTGATCTGCTGCCTGTTTGCGTTCCACTTCCTGTTTGGCAATGTCCGCTTTGGGATCGCCCATGTTGGGAGGTGCCATGGATTGCAAAACCTGCACTGCCTGTTCGATGATGGGCGGCAATGCTTGCAATGATTCGTTGACTTCCTTCACCACTGATTGACTTGCCGCTGCCATGACTTGGTCGAAAGCTTTCTTCTCCTCTGTGCTTGCCTTGACCAGCAGCTTCTCAATGGGTTGACCAGCAGCTTCTGATGCCACATCCACCATTCTACTGACATACCACAGCACCATGTGCTCCCGCAAATGCTCAAGTAGGATGGGAATGGCTGTGGGTGCTGCTACTCTGCTTGCCCCGAGCACAGGGCTGGTCAAGAAGTCAAGGTGCACTTGGATGTGGGCAAGGTGATCTTGTTCTGGGAATGCTGCAACAGGTCTACTCATACTAGCTGCCACATTTTCATTGACTGCATTCATTTCTTTTACTTCAGGCTGTGGCAGGAGCAAAGATTCACCGTCAGGCACTTTGAGTTGCTTCAGCAACATCTTTTCAACTTCACGCGCGTTGTACAAGCCTGGGTGAGTATCTGAACGCTGAACTATCGTTTGCACCTGAGCAAAGCGCTGAGTGTCACTGTAAATGTTGGGATCAGATACGGGCACCACATTCATTGGGCCTTCAAAGTCCTTGCGATACGCCAGCAGCTCACCCGCGTCATCATAGATTTCTTGCTCATCCATGTAGAAGCGGTTGATGCGGTAGAGGACATTTAACAAGCGACCCATCGCGTCATGCACTCGCATGTGGATGGCAGAGAACACAGTCATGCCCTGTTCCATGCGCGCAAGTGTAGTGCCAACAGGTGTGTTGGCGTTGCTGTCCGCTAAGTCCTCAAATGTCGTTCTGACTACGCCTTTGCCTGCGTCAATCAAAAAGCCCATCAACTGAAATAGTACAGCAGAGGGTGGGTTGAATGGCATGGGCATCATTACTTTGCGAATGTCATCCTGCCCAAACGAGCCCTCTATCTCATGCACCTCAGTTGGGTCAATCCGGTCTGTCTGCCCACCAGAGCCACCTTTGAGTTTGAGTAGGCCTGGGAAGTTGTTGATATGGGCTGAGTCAAGCAAAGAGCGCAAAGCGCCAGTGGATGCTGCTGACAAACCACCAATCATGTGAGTCAGGCCAATGGGGTAAGCTCCGCGCCATGGAACAAATGGGAATTCGATGATGTGCATCAGCTCATCCATCAACTTATCTTCCTCTTCCCAATTGCGGTAGATGGCTAGCACCTTTTGTGTGCTCTTGTCTACTGAAATGATGTATGGGGCTGGACCATCTGTGTCATCTTCCACATCGTAGTAAACAGCAATCTCGAAAATGGTTCGCAAGCCATCGGTGTTATACCCATCTGACTGGCGTCCTTCTATTTTGTCATTTGCTGTCTCTGCCTTAGATACTTCTGGGGTATGGGGCTCAGGAGTCAGCTCGATGTCTCGGTACATGCCTGACTTCACCCGTTGACCATACTCCAACTTGGTGATGTACTGCACATGCGTCTTGCGTTCTGCTGTGTAGAAGTTGGTAGCAGCAAATGGCAGCAAAATGTCGTCTGATGAGACGAACATGGGCAATGGGCGTTTGCGTTTTTGGTCCCATGTGAGTTTGATGTACTGCACACCAGACAACGGCATTTGGGTGGACATCTGCTCAAGCTCTGCTCTAAACTCTGGCATCTGTTTGGTCATTTGCCAGTTGAGGAACTTGGTGATGCGTTCTGCCTTCTTGTACTTGTCTTTAGTCACACTGCCAATGATGTCTTGGCGAGCTGGACCTGTGGGTGGAAAGATCTCTTTCATCACCCGAGCAGAAAAGTCAACGCATGCCTCTGTCAGCATGGGATGCACTACTTTGGATGCACCGGTGAATGAGGCGCCACCTGGGGCGTCATCACCTAAACCTGTTCGCCTAATGCCTTCCTCATACTGCTCATCCCGACGCTTCCGCGCCTCTTTATCCTTCTCAACCAACTCACACAAGTCAGCACCTATGATGGCAAGTTCGCCCTCTGGCATGTCCTCTGCTATGTTGGCATAAAACTCTGACTCACCAAGCAATGGTGCTTGGCTAATCTTAACCATTGCACCACCATCTTCTGTGTCCTTCACATCTTCATCATCGTTCTCAATGGGCATCATCTCGCCCAGTTGGTCTTCCATTGTGTCGTCTGTGTCAGCCATTTGCTGTGTCCTTTATGCGGCGTATGGGTTATGGCGGGCGATCACTGGCTTGCGAGGTCTAGCTTCTTTGACGGGCAAGGTGACAGCCATTTGGTTGCGGTCAGCAAGTAGGCGGAGGGCTTGAGTAGTAGCATCAACAAAGTCATCATGCTTGATTGAACCTTCACCATGGAAACTGCAAACCTGAGTGATTAAAGGATCTGCCCAGGAGCGTGGCATGCCAGGACGCTTTTCCGATTCCACTACCCAGACATGTCCATGAGCAAAAAGGTGAGATACGGCATGCAGTCGCTGAAGTTTGTCTGCCCTGCCTGGATTATAAGGGTATGCCAAGATATCTTCACGCGCAAGCATCTGTCTCAAAGAAATCCCTGACCCTTTGTCCTCAATCACCAGCAGGTCAACTGACTTGCCACCTAGGAGTGATTGCTTAGGACCAACCAATGGTTGAATCATGGGCCTTAAATCCTCATCTCCGTATTTGACTTTATACTCTTTCTTTACCCGTTCAATGAGGTCTGGCAACCCAAGGTGATCTTGCCAGCAGTCAAGTAACAGGAAGTTCGGTCGCTTGTCATGCCGGAACAATCCCCAGACAGAGCATGCTGTTGGGTCTGAGTCATGTGTCTTTTTGTCCGTTGTCTTTTCAGTGAACGCTGTGTCCAACGACATGACTATGTACTCGAAGCCTGGCAATGGCTTGTCTGCAGGCCATAACTTGAACTGGCTTCTCTTCACTATGCCTGACTCTTCTGGGTCTATGACCTCAGCATAGATCTCTTGTCTTCCCAACTGTGTGCCCTCATACTGCGACAGCTGGTCAATGAATGACTTGGCTAAGTTGTCTTTGTTCTCATAGGTTGACCCGCGAGTCACATAGACAGAGCCTTTCTTCTTCTCTCCATCCTTAATAAGTTTCCTTACCAACTCAATAGGCCTTGGAGTGGTTGTGACTACTACCTGTGGGTGTTCGCCCAGGCGCAATCCAAACTTCATCATGTCCCATGTCTCATCTGCATATTGCCATGCTGCCAACTCATCGCACCACACACGGTGATGCTGTGGGCCACGAAGTCGATCTGGTTCCTGTGCTGAAAAACCTTTGATGACTGATCCATTCTCTAAAATGATTTCTGATATCGTTCGGTTGTAGGACCTGATGATGGTTTCAGGTAGCACAGACAGCATGCCTGATTCACCCTCAATGCAGGTGTCTCGAATGTCACCAGAGGTTGGTGCAATGATGGAACAACGGGAACCTGGGTGTTGGGTAGCATACCAAGCGGTGTCCTCCGCCCCTGTCCTTGTCTTCCCAAACCCTCGGCCTGCCAAGATCAACCAGACATCCCAATCACCAGCAGGTGTTCGTTGATTGTCCCTTGCTGTTGCTAGCCATCTCATGCGCCATGCCAACAGCGTCAGATCAAACACCGACAACTCAGCAAGTGAGCTGTCTAAGTTGTTTGGGTCAATGGCTACTGTCACTTGCCGCTCAGTTTGCTCATTGCTTGGGAGATCTCATCTATCAGCTTTAGGCGAACCTCAATTGGGTTTCCATCAGCACCTGTGACCTCTATCGACCTGCGCTTGGAGTGCCCATACTGGACAACCTCTTTCAGCGCATCTTTCCTAACAGCAACAGGAAGGTTTTTGTCAAAAGCGATTTCGGCAAGCTCAGTCAATGGATCACCAAACTTGTCAATGATGGATTCCCAAGTGTCTTGCTGTGTCTTGCGCTTGGATGTGCGCGCAGCTGGGATGCCAGGAGTAGCAGCAGATAGTAGTGAAGCAGCTGGCTTCAAGTCAGGTGGCATTTTATCCATACGACAAAAGGTGTGAAGTTAATTTCGTGCCATTATAACTACAACTTCAAACAAATTGCTACCACCTTATACACGTACGTGAACCAAACCATAAAATTTTTTATATCACCACAAGAAAAAGCGTTGCAGCTAAGCCATTGTTAGCAATCAGTAACATATTAGTACTTATTAGCATTTATTAGTACTGCTATTAGCAAATAATCTTTGTTTCCGTGCATATTATTAGCATATTAGCATTTTCAACTTTTTTCTGAAAAAAAAATAATTGGTGTTCTCTTTCTTCACGTGTATAAACCACTAAAAAACTTTCCCCACCCATCACTAAATGCTTGATTTATATGAAACGGCCTCAAACCCCTCACAAAGACTTAACATAAATGCCCTCAATTCCACCTCCCAATTCACCATCTCAACCATGGAATATTGATTGATTTCGCCTGCCAAACTGCCAGGAATTGCAAAAAAACGGGTATCCAACTGCACTAAAACCCAACTTTTGCCGCCATTTTTGGTCTGATTGAAGTGCCAATTGACCTGTTCCTGTGTCAATCCACGCTGACTTTTGAACACTATAGTTTCCTTTTTGGCGGGCACCTTACCATGTTTAAGCTCTATCCATCCCTCCATCCCTTTCACACAAAAGTTGGCATCTGGCATACCATCAATCACCCCGTTCTCCACCCTCTCCCATCTTCCCGGCAAATCTTGTTTGCGGACGATATCCCTCAAACGGTTCCACAATAACTTTTCTGACATCTGGCTTTTCCTTATTCATTGCCAACAAAATAGCCACCAAGCACACCCAAAAGGCAACCCCTGACACCATGAGTACAAAGATGCCAACTGATGCCACTGCTTCTATAAGTGTCATACCTTCCCCTCCATACATGGATGCTCATCTGCCGCTCTTTTGTTGAGAAAGATCATTTTGCATTGAGTACAGCGCCACAACTGCCCCTCCTCTATTACTGTGCGCCTTGCCCCATGCTGCCCTCTCACCTTGCCAAAGAATGTTTTGATTGTCTCAATCATTTTTTCTAATCTCAACTGCTGAACAAATCACATCTATGACCACTGGCACTCGTTGACCATTGAGCATGGTGTGGCTGTAGATCATGCGGGGGCGCATGTTGCTGTTCCTGCACTCCTGCACTGCCTCTATCGACGCTGACCTGTCCATCGGATGCACCTCTCTCTGCACCACCATTTCTTGGAAATGTGATGGCTTGGGTGGTGGCTCCCGGTACACCACAGGCGCAGGGGCGGGTGGTGTGGACGAACATGCGCTCACAAAGGCGCAAAGCAATATAACTGTTCTCATCTCTACTGTACTCCTTTAATCTCTAACCCAACCTGCAACCCATCGGCATACCCCTTTGCATATGCCGCCTCCAACGCCTGTTGCAACACCACAATCTGCGTCCGCATCATCGTCTGTTCCTGCAACACTTTATCTATCTGCGCATCCAAATCGTCCATTACTTTTGTCATTTCACTCATATGCTTTTCTCCTGTATATCGTAGAACCAATCATCGCCTGCCGCCCATTTCCGTGTCCCATCTACCGACCAAAAAACCTGTGCTGCCTGAAAATCTGGAAACTTGGTTTCCGCTGCTATCAATGATTGGTCATACCAAAGGCAACGGTTGTTGGGTTGGCAGGCAAACTGTCCATTGTCCAGCTTAATCCAGTTGAACGACTTATGCTCCTCTGCCTGCTCTGTAAACCCTGTGTCCAAATCCATGCCATCAGCGCAGAAATCAACTGTAAACATGTACTGCCCAAAGTGCCATTGCTTGTCTTTGCCCAAGAACTTCACACCCAGATTGCGCAAACCAATCTTCTCAATGATGGTGAACCTGTATCCCATACAGTCCCACAGTTGTAAGGTGTCAATGGGCAAGTAAGGACCCTGCGAATCCTCTGTGTGCCAAACATAGGCATGGATAGGCAACTTGTCGTACAGCGCACCATACGCTGGCAGCAACGATTCAATGCGAAACACCTGCCCCCTCAACGCCTTAAGGCTCACCCAAATGGCTGGCTCCAATTCACCATGCCCCTTTTGAAAGTTGTAAAGGAATTCCCGCTTCACAAAGCATTTGATGGGCGGCAATGCTGCCACTATGTAACTCATGTATTCTTCTCCTTTGTAGTGCGCATTGCTTCTTTGAAAGCGGCAATTCTGGCTTGATGCTCAGGCGTATATTGCGGTTCTGTAGAAGGCGGCAGGTCTAAGATTTCACTCATCAAATGCACCCCACCATCCGGTCTTTCAATGCAGGCAACCACGCCGATGCGTCCGTCTTTTTCCCAATACGCCTTGAACGAATACTTGGGTGGCTCTTGCTCTGTGCGCTGTGCTGGCGCTTGCATTGAGTATTGACACATACACCCTTGCAATATGCTTGAGTGAAGACCTGCTACCTTTCCGCAGTTTGGACAAGTGTTCATGTGTTCTTCTCCTTGAAGCTGTTCAATGTACTCACGCAGTTCGTCAATTTCTTCATGCAACCTCTGTTGAATCATTGAGTTGCTAATCATTCCGCTTTGATGGTCAGGGTGTTCTTCACAGCGTTGAGAGAAGTATTTGATGTCTTCGTATTTCATGTGTTCATCTCCATTGGTGGTGTGCAAGTATGAATGCTGTCTATGCCACCCACTCGCTTCCCGCATCGTGAGCAAAAGTTCTGCTCTGTGCGCTGTGGTGCAACGACACCATGCACTGATTCAAACTTCATTGTTCTGCCGCAAGTGCAGTTGTATTGAAATATCTTTAGAGGCTCTTGCTCAGTCTGTGCCAAGGCTTCTTTAATGGCGGTGATGGCTTTGTCTGCTTTGTCTTCAACCTTGTGATATTTCCACGCATCTTGTGGCGGATCGGACATAAACATGATGCCGTGATATCTAACAGCGTTTTCCAACGCATCAAGTGCCAGCTTCAATGCTTCTTGTGTCATGTGTAGTCTCCCTCCTCTGTGTGCTCAGTCAGTCTTGCCATCAGCCGTGCAATGCGTTGTTCGTTGTACTGTATTGCCGCATTCGCATACTCAGCCGCAGTCTCAGCTTCCAGCTTGCGTAGGTGTGCTTCACGCAGTTCGGCGGCAATGACTTCGTGAATCGTCCTAGCCCTCAACACCTCTTTGATGTATTTGACGGTTGTTGATCTGAAGCTCATTTTTTCATTTCTCTGATATAGATTGCAAAACTGCTGATGGTGTCGTTGCCAAACGCCTTGAACTTTTCTATCTCTCTGGCTACCTCCTCAATCACTGCGTTCCGCAACTCATCGTAAAACTCCTGCTGTGTCTTGACTTCAAGCTCTGTTGACTGCCCAATGTCATCCAACACCTCATAGGCCTTTTCAATGTACCCATCGCGCAACAATTCTTTGGCGGCCAACACCGCCATTATCTGCCGCTTCCTCATTTGAGTGTGCTCTTGATGTAGTCACCCGCTAAATCAATCAGACCATACCAATCAATGCCTGCCGCCTCTACCACCTTCTCCCCCGCCTCAAGCAGCTCTGCAATTTCATTCGCACTCAAATCGTCCAAGTCATACTCAACGCCGTTGACTAAAAACACATTACTGTCTTCTGTCCGCGGGTCATTGGGATGCCCGGTGCATGGTCCCCATGTTGCCTCATCGCCTGGTCCTGCTGTAATTCTGCTCATATCTTTTTACTCCTCTTTCTGTGGTTTTGGACAATTCTCTGGCACCTTTACCAGAACGTAAACAGCGGCATACCCACCACCCCTTTTCAATGGCTGTTGCCACCTATCAATGTAGACATCAGGCATCTGGCGAATGATGTTGGAGATGCTTGCATACGCCCTCCCCGTCACCCCCTCCAACTCCCTAATGGTCATCCCATCCTCTGTCTTCCTAAGCGCACGCCTAATGGCTTTAATGGTTGCAGGTGAATCAGGATTCATTTGTAGACATCCCAAAGCAAAAACACACAGCCCAATAGGCCAACAATGGTCAACAAGGTGTCTAAGGTATCCAAACTGGCGCCTCCTCATAATTGTCTGGGTTAAAGGGGACAGGGCGGTTGCCTTTGTCCTTCGGGTTGGGAAATGGGGGGAAAGGCCAAGTGTTCATATTGTCACCATCAGCACATGGGTTTCAATACGGTCAACCACTGATGCATCCTTACCACCAATGTGCCACATGTACTTGCCCAGGGGTGTTCTTGGCATCTTCCAGTCATAGATCGTTGCCACCTGACCATCGCCAAATGTGAGAACCCATTCGCATGTCGTCTTGTCCCCATTGCGCTCATACGGCAAACCAAAAGCCTCAATGAGGTCCTCATACGTTGTCTCCACATACCCCACAAGGCCTGTGCCATTGCGTTGACCACCGCGTGTGAATTGCATTGACTTTTTCATTTCTTTCTATCCTTTCTGTTGATGTGAGATTTAATTGTATGGTATTTTTCATTTGTCAACAAGTGTTTTTGTTTTTTCTTGTAAAAGTTTTTTTGCCTCTCTTGCGCTCATTCTTACATGCGTCTTTCTATTTTCTTTCTGTGTTTTTCTTTTTTCCTCTGCAGCAGCAAACTTTGCGTGCCTTTTATGTGCCTTTTCTGCATCCTTGGGCAGCATCAATTCTGGGTCTTCCATTCGCAACACAAACTGTCCCTCATCCACATACCTTATGGATGCGCGCTTGATGAGTTTGCGCAGGAATGTTGCCTCCACTTCATAGGTAGAGAAGCGGTCAAGGCAATCGTCACTCAAACAATACCTGCGCCTCCATTGCAAATTGTCTTTGGGCGCGGAAAAAGCAACCCTTGTCAACCCACCGCATGTGATGCATTTGATTCCAGCCATTGTCAGTTCACCTCACCCCATGAAGGACCAAACTCTGCATCCACCAACAACGGCACCCTCAGCCCTTCAATGGATTGAGTCATAATGCGTTCTATTTCTTCCACCTCTTGCTCCTTGCCCTCAGGAATGGAGAAGCACAACTCATCATGCACTGTCAACAGCATGGGAATGTCATTCAACACATCCGATGCCTGCAGTTTGACCATTGCCATTTTGATGAGGTCAGCGGCAGAACCTTGAAGGAGGCGGTTAAGTGCTTTGTGGGTAAATGAACGCCTGATCTTGTTGCCCCATTTCTCTTTGGCGGCCTCATACGGCAGCGCCTCAAACTCATCCTTCGCACTCGTTGGTTCCCACATGTCAAACCTTGAATACCTACCTGCAAACGTCCTGATGAATCCCCTTTGTGACGCCCGTTGGCTTGCGAGGTTGTAGATGTCTTTGACAAAGGGAAAAGTGCTGTGGTATTGATTGAAGAGTGGTTTTACATCAGCAAGCTCTCGCCCCAAGTTAGCAGCCAGCGCCTTTTCGCCCATCCCATACACCAAGCCAAAGTTGATTGACTTGGCTTCCTTTCGTGGCACCCCTGTCAACTCACTCACAAACGCATGGAAATCTGTGTCTGGATTCGTTCTGTACTGACTGCGGGCAAGGTCTGCTGTTTCCCCTGCTCCGTAGTGTACGAGCATCCGGTATTCGATCTGACTGTAGTCGAAGGATCCCCATCGAGGATGATGAAGATCAGGAACAAACAGAGAGCGTATAAGCGGACCCAGTTCGGGGTCGCGCGCTGGAATATTTTGTAGGTTAGGAGTGCTACTAGAGAAGCGACCAGAAACAGTCCCAGACTCATCAGAGCGAAGTGGATGAAATTGTCCATGTATGCGTCCATTTATGTGTGAATTGGTGATGTAAGAGCGGAGGAAGGTGTCACGCGCTTTGGTGAGTTTGCGGCATTCAGCAATTTCTGGTATGTTCTTCTCCAACCAGTCAGACCTGAATGAGGGGGCGCCTTTGGCAGTTTTGGGATAAGACAAATGGCGGCTCTTGGCAAGCCGTTCCACATCTTGAGCAGCGTAGATGTTCAACCCACCTAGCGACTTCTCAATGGTTTCAATTCGTGCACTGAGCCCGTCATCAATCGCCTGCAACTTGTCAAGGTCAACCCTTACCCCATGCCGCCTCATCTGCAACAGCAATGGGATTAAAGCAGTTTCTAGGTTGAACAGTTCAACCAAGTCATCACGTTGCAAGATTTCTTTTTGTGCATTCCAAATGCGGATAGGCAATGAGGCATCAGCTTCTGCATATGGGCCCACAAGTACAGGTGGGCAGCGGTAGATGTTGGCTGCTTGTTTCCGGTCTGCATTGCCACCATACGCCCTGCTTGACCAGTCGTACAAAGCGCTCTCAAGTTTTGTTTCGCCCAAGTACTTCTTTGCCAATGCATTGAGTGAGTAGCTCTGCGCGTTCTCATCAATGAGGGGCTCTGCCAACTGAACATCACAAATGGGCCCAGCCACATGCACATCTAAAGTGGACAACCAACCCAGGTCATACTGGGAGTTGGCGAAGATGTATTCACGCGCTCTGTCAGACAAGACATCTTGCAAGAAATTGATAACCTGTTCCTTGTTCTGATTCTCACCCATGGTGTGAGCAATTGGGAAGTACCAAGCGGCATCAATAGTTGCAATGGAAATGCCTGCCACATACCCATGCCCCGTTGCCCACCCAGGACCCAAGTCAATCAATTTGGGGTCATAGGTTTCTGTATCTACACCCAGCTGAACCACACTGTCTAAATTCGGGAATTCTCGCAGTTGCCAGCCCGTGTCCGGTATGGAAGGTAGTGCGCGGTTAGTTTGTTGCTTCGCGCCGCCTTTGGCTGGTTTGACGACCTCAATATCTTCCCAGAACAATCCAACTGAATCATGTCTCATTGACGGACCCCCACAATCATCCCCCGCATCCCCTCCGGGCCTGTGAAAGGACTCGGCGCTGGATACGTGCTCAGATCCATCTTGGTTGCCTCATTGAGCACCTTGCAGATCATCTCCGCCCTAAACCTCGCCTCTGGCAACTCCATGCCTTCAACCGACGCTTTGTGTTCCCCATCCATTGTGTGTACCCCATCTGCATTGAACACCACCACTGGGAACTTAGGATCTGGATGAAAGTGAGATATCTTGTCTACTGCATCCCGCAACTGTCCGGGAATGGCTGGCAAGGCGTTGTAGTCATACTTGGCAAGCATCTTTTCAATGTCAGGCCAAGGCAGGCTCATGGGCAACACCCGGCACCAGAAGCCATCGTAGATGAAATAGGTGTTCTGATCTTTCTGCACCATGTGCTTGGGATCTTGATTGATGCGCAACAACTCATCCACAGAGGCAGTGGGCAAGGAAAAAGTGTAAGGAGACACAAAAGGCACAGACACCACAACCACATTGTTGGTTGCATACATATGCGTCTTGTCCACAAGAATGGAGCAGGACCAGGGCCTACTCGCATCCTCTGAAATAAATGGTGCAATCCGTTTGAGTGCTTTGATGAACCCAGGTGCTACGGGCGTTGGCTCAACTCCCTCTGGTGGCCCGCCAACCTTTGGGTAGTCAGCATTTGCCATGAGGGGCAAGACAGCTTTAAAGCCAGCTCGTTTGATGGTCAGTTTGTTGTTCTTCTCTGTAATGACTGGTTCCCCATCGCAGGCGTTGACAGCACGCAGAAAGCGGGATGCAGGCACAGTTGCATTGACGCCTTTCAACTTCTCACAAAAAGCATCAATAGCAGTGCACCGCCCATCATTGCCCTGGATGTGACCATCGTAGATGTGGATGTGGCTGAAGGCAGGCACCAAGGTCTTGTCTGCCACCGTTCCCGCTACCAATTTGATTGTTTCTAGCATCTTATAACTCGAAAAGTGAATCTTGGAACATGTGATTAGGCTCTGGTAAGGAGTTGTGCCAAGACACAAACTCAAGCCCCGACATCAATCGTCGTGCGTTTTGATCGGTCACAATCTGTTCGAGTGTCAGACCGTAACTTGCTGCCCTGTCAATGATTGCTTGTGCTGTGCCTGGGGGCATGTTGCAGATGTGCATTCCTGCATTGTGCCTGTCTGGGCTCTGGTCAGAGGTTGCAATAGCAGTCAGTCGGCCGTTGTCGTTGAAGTTGACGCGACCCATCACAGCAGTGTAAAGCCAAGTAGCAGAATCTACTGAATACCAAGGCACTTGTTTCAACATGGTGCCACCAGTAGCAGCCAAGCCGTGGCATTTCTTCCCAGGCAACTTCCGGTGCACGTAGTTTGACCAATTGACACGAGTCCATTCAGGCAAATCGTTCCTAGGTGAGACACAGATGTAGTCAGCCATTTCTGCAACCTCAAACATCCGTTCCTCTGACTCATTCTGGTGAAACACCGGCAACACAATGTCCCCAAACTCCTCCTTCAATATTTTGAAGTTCTCATCTGACGTTTTGATCGCTTGCGCTATTTCCTCAGGCCCCGCTGTCACCCCAGGCGATCCTGGAATCACATCTAAGTTGATGAGCCACACCTGCACATGCTTGGGAATGAGGGACATGATGTTCTTGTAGACAGAAATCAAATGCTTCAAGTCAACCCGTTTACCCTTTGACCAAGCGGTGAAGGCGCCACTATCCAACATCATTTCTTGAATAGCAGCGCCATCTATCTTGCACAGGTCTGCCCAGATCTTCGCCTCCTTCACATAAGCATCGTGGCAGGAGCAGAGGCGATGGGTGAACGCCCTTGCAAGGCGCTGCTTCATCTCATCTGAGCCACCGGTGGTGCCGGAGAAGAAAAGTTTGACCTTGGACATCTCTCTTACTCGCCTTCGTGCCAGTATTCAAAGGTGGGCCAGAAGGGAATGCCACCTCTGGGTGTGAACTGCCCCTCTACCTTCAAATAATTTGGTTGCAACAAGTCAACCAAGGCCTGAGCAATATGTGTCACGCAGGCTTCGTGAAACTCACCTGTCTGACGAAACGAGCCCAAATACAATTTCCATGCCTTTGACTCCACACACCATTCGCGTGGCTGATACTCCACCACAATGGTTGCAAAATCGGGTTGCCCAGTCAAGGGGCAGAGCGATGTGAATTCAGGCGACACAATTTTGATTCGTGTTTCGGCATGTGCGCCTGGGTGGGAAACTGTCAACTTCATTGGGTTGGGAAAGCGTTCAAGCAAAGATGCATCTGCACCTTCATACTTGTACCCCGTTTCCTTGCCCAGCGACTGCAGGTGGTCAGCTTTTGAAAGCTGGATTGCGCTATGTGTTGCCATAGGTTCAAAGTCCTTAAAAAGTGGAATATCAATAGGCCCAGGCACTGCCTCAAGCCCCTCTTTATGCCAAATCCACAAACAGTGCTTGCCTGCTTTGTATTTTTTGACATACCCTTTCTCACCCAGTGCCCAAAGTGACTTGGACACAAGATCTGATGACAATTGCAGTCTTGCTGCTATGTCTTGATTGGTTAGCCAGCCGTGGGGTCCATGGGATAGGAACCAACGGATGCGGTTCATCGACGAACCAGGTCTAACAGTTCTTCTTTGGCGGATCTGTCCCATTCGAAGAGCCCTTTCATTGCTGAGGTTACAGTGGAGGCACCTTGTCGTTGGATGCCACGAGATTCCATGCACATGTGGCGGCACTCAATAATGACCCCAACCGCTTTGGGTTGGAGTGCATCTTGAATGGCATTTGCCACCTGACTGGTAAGGCGCTCTTGCACCTGTAGGCGTCTAGCAAACACATCCACTACACGCGATAGTTTGGAGAGACCTACAATCTTTCCATCTGGGATGTAAGCAACATGAGCCACACCAAAGAAAGGCGCTAGGTGGTGCTCACAATGACTGTAGATGGGAATATCCTTCACCAAAATAATCTGGTTATAGTCCTCCGCCCCATCCTCAAACGTCTTGAGTATCTCCGCTGGGTCCTCCTTGTACCCGCCCGCCCAATGCTGCCACGCTTTAGCAACACGGATAGGTGTCTCAATCAAACCGCCCCTGTTCGGGTCTTCCCCAATGACCACTTTTAACAGGTCAGCAACAACAGTTAACTTATCAGGCATGCCGCATCTCCTTAATTTCGTAGATCAACTGACTGTAAAAGTCTTCGTTCTGCAAATAGTTGTCGGTGCCTGGCAACTGCATCAACCCATCCATCCATGCGCGGATGACCAAGGGGTCTGGCAACTCCGCCTCCTCAAACCCCTTTGCCCGCAACACATTGGCATGGTTCATGTCCGTTGGTGGGTACTTGCCGTCATAAGATGTGTGGGTGTAAGCAAGAGCGGCGTAGCCTCCTGCCTCTCTCATCATCCTGATGCTGTCCGCTTTTGTGCTGTCAATCAACGGGGCGATAAGGTGCAGGTGAGCAATGCCCAGCGACTCGTTAGCCATTTGCTCGTACGAAAGTCTAAAATCGTCAGTGCAATCGGGGTAGTTCGCGTTGTCAGCTTGGCATATGCCAGTAACAAGGGTGAAGCAATCAGCAACAATGGCACGATTGGCAGCAACGGTAAAGAAGAGTGTATTTCGCATCGGTACGAAGGTGAGTTCCACCCGGTTGCCAATAATTTTGTCCATAGTTTCGTAGTCATCATATTGCTCCAAAAGTTGAGAAGAATCGGTCAGTGGTGAACGCCCTTTGAGGATGGGACCGAGTTCCACTACCTCATGGGATGCACAGCCAGCGATTCGGGCAACCTTGCGTGCTGCCTCTATCTCCAAACTGTGGCGTTGGTTGTAGTCAAAGGTGACAGCATGCACTTCCTTGTAGTTTTGCTTTGCAAGGAATAAGCAGGTTGTCGAATCTTGTCCGCCAGACAAGATGACCATCGCTTTTTGTTTCAACATATCTTCAGTTTCCTTTTCCTAAGTAAATTGCTGAATTCGCACCGTGTTCTCTCACCTCTGCACTCACCACTCGGCAACGTGGCTCATACCCCGCCTCTCTCAACCACTCATAGGCCAAGCCGTAGGCAAACTCTGCAAACTTCTCACACCCAATCTCATCCATGACGATGATATCTGCAATGCCCCTTTTCTGAGCCTCCACATACCAATCCATATTGGGGTCATCTTTGGCAACCAGTGTCCGGTGGTCAAAGTAGTGCTCAAGCTTGGCACGCAACTTTTTCAAGCTACCAAAGTCAACCACCCAATGGTTCTCATCTAGCTCTGTTGCCTCAAACTCAAACTTAATGGACAAGGCGTAGCCATGCAGTTTGTTGCAATGGCTTTTCGCCCGCCATTGACGGAAACAAGCGCTGAGGCCAATCTCATGCCCGTAGGTCTTTGTGGATCTGAAAGTCATGGTAGTCCAATCATTTTGTGAAGTTGTAAAGTTAGGCGGTGCCCATGGGTCATGCAAAGGGCAGCCGCGTATTCAGTGTTCTCTTTCGTCTTATCCCAATCAACAGTTTTGTCTTCATGGTACTCCATCATCGGTTGCAACCACACAGTGCCTTTGCGTGCTCTGTAAAGCATCAACTCTTTGTGATCTTGTGTAGACATGTTGGGCAACCCATCTGCCTCACTGCATTCGCCTTTTCGCACAATGTACTTCCAATCAAAGCAGTAACGAACAAAGCCAGAATGGACAGTGCCCGTTTTTGGAGAACAGACAATGCTCACAAGTTTTGCCTCCACCAAGTCCTCCATCCCATCTTGCCACAAAGTGCCCGCTGTCTCAATCTGAATCTTCACATTGTTTGCCGCTATCAACACATTGCAAAGGTCGAGAAGGTTTTGACGGAAGGGCTCACCACCTGTGATGACCACGAGATCGCACTTGTAAGCGGCGCACGCCTCGGCAATTTCCTGCGCTGTCATGTAGGTAGTGGAACTCTCAAAATCGGTATCACAGAAGTGGCACCGGAGGTTGCAACCACCCAGTCGGACAAACACCGCTGGCATTCCCGCCAATGGTCCCTCTCCCTGAATGGTGTAGAAGATTTCTTGCACCCAGAAGGTGTCTTTAATCTCCCTTTTCATAATCTTATTCTTCCCGAACATGGATGAATCCTTTTCTTAATAAAACTGAGAGGTGCCGGTTGATGTCTTTCTCCTCCATTCCAAATCCAACCCGCGCATATCTTACCAAATCTTTCTGGTCAATGCCAGCAGCTCCTGCCGCCTGTACCTTGTCCAACACTATCCTTGAATCACCGTTGCCAGCACGGATAGGTGGACGGGAGAGATAATACCTCATCACCCCCGCCCTTTCCTTACGCTGCTACCAATTGGTTGGCAAGGTTGACTGCCAACTCCTTAGTTGTCTGACCGTCACCAAACCATGCACGGTCGATGCGAACATCATCAGTGCGACCACGGTGGTGATCTACATGCTCAGTCACAGCATTGATGAGGCCCCAAACTGTCTTGCGTGCTGCCTCCAAATCTGAACCCATGCCGCGACCTTGATACAAGTCAAACAGTGCGTCAACTGTCTTGGGGCTAACTACCTCATCACCTTTCTCATTGGTGTAGGTGGAAACTGCGCTGAAGAAATTGTGCGCCTGGTCATTGTCAACTTTTGTCTTGCTCCACACATCCACTGACTTGATGAATGAATCCCATGAGGTAGCAGCCAGACCCAACTGCGCCTTGACCTTGGTCTCGTTGAAGTTGCTTCTGTGGTTGATGCGGACAATGCGTTGGCCTTTGTTTGCACCGGTACCCTCAACTGCGAAAGTCAATGTGTTGTTGCACACCACACGGATGCTTGTGAACATAGCGACAGTTGACATTGAACCGTCACAGGCTGTGCCCAACAACAAGTAGCCCTTGATTGTGTCGTCCAACACCTTTGCCTCTTGACCCATATTGGCAAGTGCCCAGTATTTGCGACCATCGCGCAGGACACCAGCAGTCTCCATTTGAAAACCAGCGCTCTCAGTCAAGTCGCGATAAAACTCCAACACCTCACCTGGTTGCACAACTTTGTAGTTGCGTGAAACCACACCAAGTGCTTTCTGGTTGTCAGAGCGGACCAGCACCTTGCGGTCAGGCACTGTCAAGATGTTGCCATCATTTGTTTCGAAGAGCACATCTTTGCTCTCCAAGCTGAAGTTCATGCCAGCAGCATACTTCCATTCGTCAATTGTCTTGCCAGCTTCCATTTTCTGACCCAGGCCATGCCAAGGTGTTTCGCCTACATAGGCCATTGCTGCTTTGCCAGTGGTGAAGTCGATTTCGTGTGCCATGATGATTTTCCTTAAAGATTAGTAAACAATTTGAACATTTGCGCGAGGGGTAGTTTCTGCAGACATAATGTCTTTAGTCACTGTGGTGTACTTGGTGACAAGTTCTTCTGGAGCGTTGAGCTCTTTGGCAACCTTTGCCCATGCAACAGATTTGCGCTCCGCTGTGTGCTTAACAGTAGTAGTGAACAGGTCACCCACATATGTACCTGCACCCAACAACTTGATCTGGTTTTTCAAATCTTCTTGCTGTTCGCGTAATTGCTCAATTTGGTCCTCAATGAGGCCCAGGCGATCTACTAATTCCAAAGTGTTGCTTACTGCGTGTGACATCTTTCTATCCTTTCTGGTTTCTGACATTTACTTTGTCATTGCTGTCCATTGTATGGCAAAAAAGGTATACATCAATAACTTTTTTGATTATTTTCAACAATTGTTTTTATCGTCTCTAGATTGGCAATTGGAAAAACCTATTGGTCTGGGGCTGGACAATGTGCAAGCACCTCCGTGCACGGGTAACTCCCACATACATCACCCGCCTCTCTGCATCTGGATTTGCCAGGTATTCGAGGTTGGTTTTTCTTGCCTGATCTAAATGCAACACCACATTCTCCGCCTCCCCTCCCTTCACCCCGTGAATGGTGTTCACATGCACCTCTGGTTTGCTTGTAAATGCCTCCGATCCGTAGATGCGAAGTATGGACAAATAGTAC
>Ga0315904_10001738_pt1 | contig 34507 bp, 37 predicted proteins | sample LakEriMetagenome_6_FD_203529 | JGI IMG/M metagenome (GOLD analysis project Ga0315904, IMG submission 203529) | Freshwater fungal communities from buoy surface, Lake Erie, Ohio, United States - Buoy 12 MA120 | ecosystem: Environmental > Aquatic > Freshwater > Lake | place: USA: Lake Erie, Ohio...
CAATGATCCTACTGCTAACGTCGAATTGACCAAGCGCAGAATCGCGGCCTACTGGTCAATCAAGTAATTCTTCGGTGCTACCCTGCATGCAGGGTAGCACTTTTTTTTTGCCTTGTCAACTGATGCCAGTTATTTTTCTGTGGGCGCGCTGTGTGTGCGTGGTTCTACTTCTCAGATTTCATTTTAAATTGATGTACCTCGCTAAATAGCGTTTCACGCGGACGTGAAAAAACCCCTTTCGGGGTTTTGTATGTATGCTTCGTAGCGAAGCATACATACAAAATAAAATTTTGTCAACACCCTTTTTTACGTTCCGCTAAATAGCGATTCACGTTCGAGTGAATTTTATAACGTGGAACGTTGTTCGCCTTTTAAAATCAAGGACTTACAGCGTTACGTTCCAACGTTCCAGGTTTTTTAGATATGAGGGGGGATCGCCGTTAAAGTGGGGCATCGGAACGTCCTCGGCAACTGCAAAACCCGTCCGCCCCTAATTTTGCTCAAAAGGGGACTTATACCCTAAAAAGCTGGAACGCGGCCCTCTACTACTATATATATTATAAATATACTCTTTTTTATTTAATTAAATCAATAACTTACAAACTCGCACGTCAACGTTCCAACGTTCTCAACCCCCCTTTTTTCCCTGGAACATGCAGAACGCTAATTGCCTCCAATCCTCTGCTGAAAAAAGTTAATTATAGTCCTTGTGTTAGAACATAATTGTGGTATAATAATAATGTAGTACCGCAGTAGTTGTTGTCGCGTAGTTAGCGATTCACGTTCGCGTGAATCCACCCACAAACTCTTATCAGGTAAAACACTATGATCCGTTACATGCACTGCCGCGACTGCGGCCACGATCTGCTCGACCCCATCGATACCCACAACGGTTTCTGCTGGGACTGCCGCGAACTCAACAGCATCGAAGCACGGAAGCTCTGGTGCGTTGCCCCCATGCACAAGAGCAACTACATGCTCATCACGAGCAAAGACCTGCTTGCAGGTCTCAACAACAAGGGTGGCCTTGTTAAATAACATTTAACTGGAGGATGAAATGAAGATCAAGGTAAACAAACTAACAGGTGCTGCCCTCGACTGGGCAGTGGCGAAGTGCGCCAACTTGCCTTTCCCTTTTGCTTACGACGATTACGGGCGGGAGTATCCGGTGTCGCCTTCAACCTTGTGGATACAAGGTGGCCCGATCATCGAACGCGAGAGAATCGAACTCATACGCTGGGACGGCACATGGGGCGTGGAAGAAGGCACATGGGTTGCCAACATTCGGCACGAAGACAAGAGATTCGGCGGCATGATGGAATCAGAAGGCCAAGGCACAACCCCTTTGATTGCCGCGATGAAATGCTATGTCGCAAGCAGGTTGTGCGATCAGTTCACCAATGAGGTGGACGTGCCTGACGAGCTTCTTAAATAACATTTAACTGGAACGTGAAATGGAAACCAACACAATCAAATTCAACAGCGGACGCAGCTACACCGAGCACGGCCAACGCATTGCTGCAAAGCAGATAACCCCCGAGGTTGTCTACATGGTGGATGCCGACCGAGGTGTCTGTTACGCACTGCGTTGCGAGCTTGACCAGTACAACATCATGCACTGCTACGACAGGGCTGACGAGTACCGCGTGTATTGGCATCAGCTTGAGGGGTTCACTTACGACGACGAGTACAAACTGCGTGACGAGCTGACTGAACTTGCACTGACCGCACCATCAAGGAGATGAAATGAGAACCAAGAAAACGTTTTACAAGAACAAACGAAAGAGTATCCGGCAGGTGTTTGCATGGGGCATGAAGAAACCGGAGCACGAGTGGCCCAAGACCTACGCCGACAAGGTATGGATGAAGGAGTTGCCCAAGCCCACACGCCGGTTTACGGTGGGTTACGTGCGAGCGTTCGTTGGGCCGCACTTCTTCGCCGGATGTTACGACGGCGCTGAGTTTGATTAGCAATTAACTGGAGGATGAAATGGAAAACAACGAGGAAACTGGGAAGTGGGTCATCCTGAACTTCTTCCCGCATAGCCCGACACATGTGTTTGGGTTTTTCGACACCGAGAAGGAAGCTCTTGACTATGCCGAAAAGAACGGCATGGACAAGTGTGGGAATGCCTTTGATATACAAATGGTGCTTAACGCTCACTACGAGTACACAAGGAGGGAACCGTGGGAATAAGAAAGTACACAGGAGTAGTAATAGTCACATATCAAATGCACGTAGAAGTAGAGGCATATGATAAGAACTCTGCTGAGGATAAAATGATAGATGAGTATCTTACAAATTCTCACACTGCTCACGGAGATATCGAAGTAAAATTCATAGATGCAAAGGAGGTAACGAGTGCGTGAAGTTCTAGTTGGTTGGGGTATGTTTTTTATTACAGTCTGTTTAGTTCTACTCATTGGTCTTAATATCATTTAATACAGTATTTACACACAGGAAAAATTATCATGTTTAAGAAACCCGATTATCTAATTTCGTTGGCGACTGCCTCATTACTCATTAACGTGGAGGTGAAAGTCTGGTCAGCGACAAGACAAGATCGCTCTGTCTCTGATGAGATTACGTCAGCAAAGAACGCTGACCGTGAGGCTGGCAAGTTCATTCAGAACCTGCTTGCTGGTGATCCCCGTCACAAAAAGATTCTCATGCATCGTCAGTCTGTCTACAACTGGCTCAAGCGTTTGAGCTACGACTGGGCTGGCAGTCAGCGACTGTTGCCAATGGCTCGCCTTGAAAAGACCAAGACCGAGTACCGTGAGCTTGAGACTGAACATGCCAATCTTGTGGATGACTTTGTCGCACACTATCCCTCAATCGTTGCACAGATGGCGTTCAGTCAGGGCACGATGTTTGACAAGACTTTGTACCCGTCTGAACAGGAGGTACGGAATCGCTTCAGTATGAAGTTGTTTATTGCACCTGTGCCTGTTGCAGACTTCCGTTGTGCTGTGGCTCAAGAGATCATTGAGGATATGAATCAGTACTACTCACAACAAGCGAACGATCAGATCCACGAGATCATGGCCGCATCTTGTGAACAATTGTTGGACTACATCGAGAGGATCGCTCATGCCTGTTCAGAACCAGAGGAGGGCAAACGCAAGCCCAAGGTGTACGAGTCCACGATACAGGGGGCCAAGGAGCTGATTGATACCTTGGCGACATTTAACATCATTGAAGATCCGAAGATCGAGGCGATCCGCAAGCAGGCTCGACAGGTGCTTGCGAACTATACCGCCGAAGACATCCGTGACTCCGAGGCTGTGAAGGCTACAGTCAAAGATGGCATGGATGACATCCTGTCGAAGTTTGGCATGAAGTTTTAATCAGCAGTTCACTCAACCATTAAACATTAATCACACAGGTAAACACTATGGCTACTATTACGACTTACCCCACCCTGACTATCGCTCAGACCACCGAAGCTATTGCCGCTATCGGCCAGACCAACACTGTCCTTGTCCTGTCCGAGCCGGGCTGTGGCAAGACTTCTATCCTGCGTGGACTCGCTGAGATGTTCGGCGATCAGTGGCGCAAGGTAGGTGACTTCTTTGCAGATGACAAGTATGACTACATCTACATCGACGGCCCCAACAAAGAGATGATGGACTTGGCCGCAGCGATTCCCAATCACAGTACGCAGTCGATGGAGTACTACGTGTCGAGCCTGTTCAACTTGAACAACCCACGGCCCAAGGTGATCTTGGTCGACGAGGCGTTGAAGGTTCCCAAGCTCTTGCAACCCATCTATACCAGAATGTATTTGGAGAAAACGGTGGGTGACAAGCCGGTGACAAAGGGATCGTACATATTCGCAACGAGTAACAACAGCAGTGATGGTGTCGGAGATGTACTGCCAGCTCACACGGCCAATCGCTTGACCATCGTCAAGATGCAGAAACCTACCATGCAGGAGTGGCTGATCTGGGCGCAGGACAAAGACATTCACCCTGTCGTGAAAGCTACGGTAGCGGTCTACCCTCGGATGCTGAAGTCATACCTTGATCCAGATCAACAGGACAATCCGTACATCTTCCAGCCGAGCAAGCCACAACTTAGCTTTGTCTCGCCGCGTTCGCTAGAGAAATGCGATGCCATCATCAAGGCGAAGTTGCCTGAGTCGGTGACACTTAGTTTGCTCTGCGGCACGATTGGCGAGCGGGGTGGCCGTGACATGGCTGCGTTCGTACAGATGGAGAGTAAGGTCGAGAAGTTTGACAACATCATCAAAGATCCGATGGGTGTCAAGATGCCAGACGAGAACGACACAGCACCACTCTTGCTGATGATCTTCCAAGCTCTTGATCACATCGACTCGCAGGACAAGCTCAACAAGTTTCAGATGTTTGTTAACCGCATCAAGCAAGTCGAGATCCAGACGCTGTGGTTTGTGATCTTGCTTCGCTCAAAGCTGGCTCGACTGGCTCGCTACAACGAGACAGTCACCAAGTGGTCAATTGCTAACCATCACTTACTTGGCTAGCAATTCGCTAGCATTTCACGGGGGCATTGCCCCCTCTTTATCAGGAGAAAGCTATGAAAGAATCTCAAGCCGAGAGGCTTAAACGCAACCACATCTTCTTGATGAAACACGAGAAGACTATGTTGTTCTCAGGCATTATCGTCATGGGTAAGTCTGAAGTAAGCGACAAATGCAGGACTGCCTACACCGATGGCATCAACGTGGTCTATGGTGAGAAGTATCTTGAGAGATGCGACGAGCCACTGCTTCGCGCTACGATCATGCACGAGGTGGGTCACAAATTCCTGCGTCACATCAGCCACTACCAACATATCTTCAAAGAGAACAGTAGGCTTGCCAACTTTGCCGCAGACTTTGTCGTCAATGACATCATCGTACGTTGGAACACACCAGACATTCAGATCGGAGAGGGCTGGCTGTGGAATCCTATGTTCCGTGACTGGAGTGTCGTACAGGTCTACGACTATCTGAAGAAAGAACAGCAGAGGATCGACGACGAGCAGAAGCAAGGAGGCGGGGGTGCTGGTGGTCAGCCAGACCAAGATAGCGATTCACTTGATGATGAAGGCCAACTCAAAGGCAACAACAGACGCGAACCGACAGACATCGAAGAGATGCTGAGAGGTATGCACGGTGAGATGGACGAGCATGACTTTGAGAAGGCTAGCGAGTACGACATCAAGAAGCTAGCCGAGAAGATCGACGGTGCGTTGCGTCAAGGCGGCATCCTCGCAGGTATCTTAGGTGGTGACAAGCCGCGCAACATAGACAACTTACTTGACCCCAAGATTGACTGGAAGGAAGTCTTACGCGAATTCGTCAGCTCTATTTGTGTAGGTAAGCAAGAATATTCTTGGCGTAGATACAACCGTCGCATGGTCGCAAACGACATCTACATCCCAGTAGCGATGGGTGAGACTGTCGGCGAGATCGTGGTTGGCATCGACACGAGCGGGTCGATAGGTACTGAGGAGCTGAACAAGTTCGCCACAGAACTGGTCTCTATCTGTGAAACGGTCGAGCCGGAGAAAGTCCGAGTGATTTGGTGGGACACACACGCACATGGCGAACAAGTGTTTCAGGGAAACTATGCAGGACTTCAGCACATGCTCAAGCCGATGGGTGGAGGCGGCACTAGGGTCTCATGCGTCAGTGAATACCTAGTTAAAGAGAACATCAATGCCGAGTGCGTCATTCTCTTCACCGATGGTCACGTCGAACCCAACATCAAGTGGACGCATCAATCACCCGTGCTATGGGTCATCACAGCCAACAAAGACTTAAACGTACCTGTCGGCAAGAAGGTTTTCATGGACGAATGATTACTAGAAAGCAATTACTGAAGACACTTTTACCTGGGCTGAACAAGTTGTTCGGCCTGAAATATCGTCGCCTTAAATCAGGAGAAAACATGAACTATGCAGATGTAGTCCCTCGCAAGTCCCACGCGGACTTTGTGAACCCGTCTTTTGAAAGCCTAGTCAGAAAATATTTTTATCAGCGTGGCTATCTGAGAACCGAAGCCCCACGTCTGGAAACAGTGGTCAACAAACCTTACGCTGGCTCAGGTGGCAAAGAGTTTCCGCTGGGCAATCGTCGCTATGGTCGTCGCCGCTACTACGTCGAGAACAAGGGCACAGTCACTGTCAAGCTCGATGAACGTGTGCTTGGCTACGTGCATACAGACGACAGCTTTACGTTTGCGATACCACCGTTTCAAGGTGATCAAGCCTTGCTCAACCGTCTGTTCCCATCGTTTGCCTTGTTTAGCGATTCACGCAGGGGTGGGGTGGTACTTATGATGAGGAAGCACTGGAGCGACAGCAAGATCGCTCATCCAGTCTTTGGGGGCTTGCGGGTGAAGCTGAATGATCTGACCTTACACGAGTCTTGCGGCTATTACGTTGAAGTAAAACATCTCGATAGGAAACTTACGAAACAAATACGAGATAAGTACGACAACGAGTTGAAGGCCGCGAGGGGGTTCTTCATGGCCGCAAGTGCTGAAAATATTCTTAATGACATGAAGGAGAGCGCGTTTTCAGTTTACCGAGACCGAGATATGTATATGAAGATCGTAAACCACGCTGAGAGATATATTACAAATGCATATGGGTGGCGACGTAATTGGCTTGACAGAATCGATATGCACAGAATCGATATGCACAGAAAGGAAATTTTCGACAATGCTAAGTCTAATACCTTGGATACTATTTACAGAGAAGAAGGAGCGTTCGCTACAAAAATCTTAGAAGCAGGGCAACCCATACCTTCAGGCAACTGGGGGTTCACAGTTCACATTCACAAACCTTTACTGTAAGGAGAATCAATCATGTCTATGCATAAATTCATACTGCCCCATGCCGCAAAAATACTGGAGAAGTCTGAACCTCTAAATCGCTTGGTGTCTGAGCTTCATACTGTCTACGGGGTGTACCCGTACAGAACTCAAGGCGAGATGATGTCGCTGATCTATCCTAACGGTATGTTGTTTGGTATGGCGTTTGTTGACACTGCTAGAGATAAAGATAACAACGAGCTTGTCTGCTACAACGTCGCGCACATAAAGATCAATAAGGAGAAGGGTCGGGGTGAGCTAAGTAGATCAACCCGCAGATCTAGGTCGCTGAAGATGTTGATGATACAACTCAAGAAAGAAGTGCCAGCCTTCAAGCTAAAGACCCACGAGGGCTACGGCAACATCCCACATTTGTATGAGCGCACTAAAAGCATGGTCAAGGGTAAATTGGCTAAGGGTCTTGATCGCAACGTATACCTGAGCCTAGACCTATGTGATTATGAAAACATCATAAGACACGCGGTAGACGGGGCCATGCTTTCTGAAGAGATGATCGAGAAGTGCAAGGTGGGTAAGGCACAACTACTTGAACGTGAGGCGAAGAAAAATGAGCTTAAAGAGCGACTCACGTACTTCGACAATGCCTATGTATTGTACATATCTCAGGCTAGTCCAGCAGTCTTTGCCGAGGTTCGTAAGACTGAGATCAGCACTGCCGCAGGGTATACGACTATGTATATGCCTGTCGGGGACTGGCGCATCATCAATGATGTTTCTGACTTGCCGGATGATATGGCATCGCTCATGAAGATGTGGCGTATAGGCGCAGAGACTGAACTAGCTCAGTATCCAACTATGCATGATGAAACTGATCTTGCAGACCCATCGCCCATTAGTAAGCTCATGCCTGTCAGTGATAAGTTCTATCAAGATCATGATGTTGTGACTAGATATGACACTCACAAACTTGTCAGGAGGGATGCTTTTATTCTAATTGCAAAGGGGCCATCGAATGAGAAATCCACAGGATGTTAGAACCAGACTGTCGCCGATACAACATGCGACTATGTCTGACCATCATCGTGTTCCGGTGGCGTTTATCAACGGGAAGTATGAAGTCTATGTTGGGGATAGGATGGTACGCATCTTTACCCCAGAGACTCTCCCAGACAATATTAAATCGTTGATCACCATGATACGTGCGGGTCAGGAACCACCCCATGCGTCTACCGACTTCGCAATTTTGTCGGGCATGTATGACCATCCTAGAAACAGTAATTTCTACGAGATAGGGTGGTATGTCACATCGGAACTTTTTATTGTAGTCATCCCCACAAAAGACTTGACTTATTTGAAAGGAGATCAATATAATGGAGTATCTGTAATAGACTACAGAGTTTATAACGATGGTCACGGTAGGTACATACTAGCGCCAACCCAACCTTCGCATCCTTATCTGGAGGATTTCTTTTGGCGAATAAACCTGAAGTTCTAGTAAAGAAGAAAGTAAAGGAGATACTTGTATTGCTTGGTGCGTACTACGTCATGCCTGTCACAAGCGGGTTTGGTCGGTCAGGCGCACCTGACTTTCTTGTATGTCTTAATGGAAGGTTTATTGGTATCGAGTGCAAGGCGGGCAACAAAAGGCCCACTGCACTACAGTTGGATAACCTTGAACAGATCGAGAAGTGTGGTGGTCTGAGTCTGGTTATCAATGAGGAAAATGTAGTTCACTTAGTTCATTATCTAAAAGGAGCAGTAAATGCGTAAGTCTATATATGACGATAAAGTTATAAAGATGTTAGGTAAGTCTGGCGGTATGAAAGCCTCAACTGTTGCAGCGCAACTAGGCACTAGAGCGTCTACCATTTATAAAGTTCTAACGCGTCTGGTTGAGCAACGCCGCATACACAAAGACGGGCAGTTGTTTGCGGTAGTTGATGAGGTTAGTATTAAATCCCCCGAGGACGTGTCTGACCTTATCGCACGTCCCGTTGCGGCTGATGCAAAAGTTCTAGTAGAAGAAGAGCTTCGCTTGGTGAATCAAGAGCTTGATGAGCTTACCCGTGAGGTGCATGTCTTGCGTGAAATCCACAACCGTCTGACTTATATCCTTGGACGCACCCGCTAAGGTCGTTGTTAAATCCACAGGTCAGGTCGGCTACTTCGTTAAGGAATCACGAGCGGGTGAACTCTTAATCAGGGTTCCCCGCACGGACGGGTGGCCGTTCCCTGACTACATCATAGTTAAACGCAAGGACATCAAGGCTTATCGGAAGGATAAGACCAAGGACTTAGAAGACGTACCCCTTGCACCATTCTAGGAACATCATGGAAGATATAAGCAAACACCTCATGCAAGTGAACACTGCACTCAAAGATGTGTACATGCATGTTAACGAAGGGCGTTATGAGCAAGCACTGCACCACGCAGAGGAAGCCTTGTTTCACTCACGTTGCTGCGTCTTGTGGTTAAAGGAGAGACTCGATGACCCCACAGCCCCTAACTGATAAGCAGATCAAAGTTCTCAAGTATGTGAAGAAGCGGGCGACGCCGCCCACTGTCAGAGACATAGCCTTGCAGACGAAGATCGATAAGAACACTGTTTACGCTGTTATGACCAGACTTGCGCGGTTGGGTTGTGTTGAAAGCTTTTTGAAGAAAGACCCTAACAAGCCGTACATCACGGCAGAGCGGCACTACAAATTCATAACGATGGAACCTACAAAACAGGAGAAGCTATTCCAGAAGAAAGATGAACCTACGTACTTCAAGAAATTTGCCAAGGCAAGGGTGACCATACCCGAGCCTTTTTACAGCGATCCATTTAACATAACAGGAGAAAGAGATGCAGATAAAAACAACAAGCGAAAGCACAAACGTACTAGAAACGTTCAAACGGCAGTGGCGGCTTCTTAAACAACCTTATCCGTGGAAAGACCCTAAGGTTATTGCCGAGCGTCGGAGAATAGCTGCCCTTGATCGGGCAAGGATTGATCTTAGGTTCGGATACCCAAACAATGTAAGTTCTAAAACTACTGAGGAATAACATGAACATGGACATGCACCCAATTCAAAAATTAACGAAAGATCTTAAAACAGCAGCTACCAAGTTGTCTGACGACGAGGCAAGGTTTCTTGTCGATTACTACTATATCTGCCAAGAAGATAGGAAGCGTAGTACAAATCAAGTACGCGCATTGGATGAATCTAATGAACCCAATGCTGTTTTGGGTTGGCTTGCCGAACAATCGGAAAGTCTTGAGGGTCAGATAAAGAAGGCACTCGATGTATACACTGAAGCACATGTTATGGGTGCGTGGATGCGGCAGATTGTTGGCATCGGTCCTGTTATTAGTGCAGGTTTGTTAGCACATATTGATATCAACAAGGCACCCACGGTCGGTCATATCTGGAGGTACGCTGGACTTGATCCTACAAGCAAATGGGAGAAAGGTGAGAAGCGCCCTTGGAACGCAGGGTTGAAGACGTTGTGTTGGAAAGCAGGGCAGAGCTTTATGAAGTTCAGTGGGCGTGATGACTGCTACTACGGGCGCGTGTACCGAGAGCGTAAAGCGTATGAGATCGCACGTAATGAGCGAGGCGATAACAAAGACTTGGCAACGAGTCTCTTAAGTAAGTTCAACAAGAGCACCGAAGCGTACAAACATCTTAGCAATGGTGTGCTGCCCCCTGCACAGATCGATGCCCGTGCAAGACGTTATGCCGTGAAGCTTTTCTTATCCCATCTGCACGGTGCGTGGTACGAAACCCACTATGGTACGAAGCCCCCGCTGCCTTACCCAATCGCACACTTGGGCCATGTGCATGTTATTCCATCACCTGTTTAACCGTGGTCACGGAGAGAACCAAAGAAATTGAGTGAGTTAACACTTGCGAGAGATCCATACTGCCAGAACGAGTCAAAGCCCAAGAGAGAACCACTGAGAGTAAACGAGTCGTAGGAACCGAGAGAACCATTCTTGAAGAACGAGTCAATGTTGCAAAGAGAACCAAGGTATTTGAACGAGTCACGGAATAAGAGAGAACCAGTTCGAAGAAACAAGTCAATGATGCAGAGAGAACCACAAACCACGAACGAGTCAAAGACATCGAGAGAACCACGACGCCTGAACGAGTCATTGAAAGTGAGAGAACCATTCGACTCAAACGAGTCACCTGACCCGAGAGATCCATGATTAGGAAACGAGTCAATGTAGGAGAGAGAACCAAATCTCCAGAACGAGTCACCTAAGGGAAGAGCACCAAGGCCTCAAAACGAGTCAAGCGGTTGGAGAGAACCAAGGCCATCAAACGAGTCAACGAACCCGAGAGAACCAACCCGGAGAAACGAGTCACGATTTGAGAGAGAACCACGTCAAAAAAACGAGTCAACGAATCCGAGAGAACCAAACAAGTAGAGCGCAATTAATAAAGGAAAACTATGAACATGATGAATCTAAATAAACCAGCAGAAACGGAAACACAGCCTGTGTTCATTCTGCGCGGTGTGCCGTATCTACCCCATTACAGTTTTAAACATACATGGATAAGTCCCGGCAGAGAACATGAGTGTAAGAAGTACAGCACCACTGAAATGGTTGAAGTAGGCGCACGTCTTACGACGATGCAATTGTGGAAAAGATTTTGGACAGACGAGGTGAAAGGATGGAAGATTTTGTAACTTGGATTAGTGTATTCCTTGTGGGCTACTTGCTTGGTGTGCTCAAAGGAAGACGAAGCATTGTGCGCGAGGCACAAGCGTTGGTGGCTGAAGCCATTATGCAAATACGAGAGGGGCACAAAGTATGAACGACCCCGTCAATCACCCAAAACATTACACGAACCACCCCTCGGGGGTGGAGTGTATAGAAGTTACCGAGCACATGAATTTCTGTGTAGGGAATGCCATCAAATATCTTTGGAGAGCTGGCTTGAAAGGCGAGCAGATTGAAGACCTGCGCAAGGCTCGGTGGTATATCGACCGTGAGATTGCACGGATACTGAACGGAGGGAAAGATGAGTCCCGCGCATAAGTTTGCCATGTTAGCGGCATGGTTGGAAGGATACGCTGAAGGTCTGCCTGACTATTGCACCAACGAGAAGTTCAAAATCAAGGAGGCAGCAGAACTGCTGATGGAGGTTTATGAGCAGCGGATGCAGGGCAAGGATGGCTGGCGGGGCAGAGAAGGGGATAAAGCATGAGCGAAAACAAAAACGCAAAGACACCAGCAGACGGAGATCCCTTGCCCGTAGCAACAAGCGCCATGACGCTAGAGGAAGCGCAACAGTGGATTACCACCACATGGCTAAGGTGTCAGGACGAAGTTTGGCGGCAGCCAACCACTAAGACGGTGGTGTACCTGACCGCTGGTAGCTACAGTCTTGAGACGCTTGAAAATCTGGTTGAGTTACTTAGAAAGGTGGCCGATGACTAAAGAAGACATCAAACAGATCAGGCAGCGGATTATGTGCGAGGCTTACGACCTCGCAGACCGAGGCGATCACGAGGGGTACAACGCGGTCAAGGTGATGTGCAGTGATGTGTTGAAATCAATAGCCGCTGTCGTCGCTGCTGAACGTGAGGCGTGTGCGAAGGTGTGTGATGTGCTGGCCGTACACCCCGAATATGCGTCAGACATTACAAAGTTGGCCGCGCAAGCAATCCGAGCAAGGACATCGTGAACCTAATAACATTAGATCTAGAAACTTTTTACAGCCAAGAAGTTTCACTGACCCGACTGACGACGGAGGAGTACGTCCGTCATCCTGAATTTGAAGTCATCGGTATCGGGGTCAAGATCAACGACGCCCCTGCTTATTGGATTTCAGGGTCGCGTGAAATGTTAAACAAGCATTTGAGATCCCTGCCTTGGCGGGACTCTATGCTCCTGTGCCACAACACAATGTTTGATGGCTCCGTGCTCGCCTGGACATTACAAATCTCTCCACAAAAATATCTTGACACACTTTGCATGGCTCGCGCCCTGCACGGTGTGGATGCGGGAGGTAGTCTCAAAGTCTTGGCCGAGCGGTATCAGATTGGGGTGAAGGGCGAAGAAGTTATACATGCCAAGGGTAAGCGGAAAGCTGACTTCACGCCCGAGGAGCTTGCACGTTACGGTGAGTATTGTGTCAACGATGTCGAGCTGACTTACAAATTGTTTGAGTGCATGGCCCACAAGTTTCCTGAGTCTGAGCTAGACCTCATCAACTTAACCTTGAGGATGTACATCCACCCTGTGTTCACTGTGGATGAAAACCTTCTACTAGAAAGATTAGAAGATGTGCGGGCGGAGAAGTCTGAACTTCTTGGTTCGCTAAAAGAAAAGCTGGGGTGCAGTACCGAGGAAGAGGTGAGGAAAAAACTGGCATCAAATAAGCAGTTTGCGGAACTCCTAAAATCTTTTGGCGTAGAGCCACCGATCAAAGAAAGCCCGACCACGGGCAAGCCCACGTTCGCACTGGCTAAGAACGACGAAGGGTTCCTTGCGCTCACTGAACATGAAGATCCGTTTATTCAGCAACTCTGTGCTGTACGTCTAGGCACGAAATCAACCATCGAAGAGTCCCGCATAGAGCGGTTCATCGACATCGGTAAGCGTAATCAACGCCGCTTGCCGATCCCACTAAAATATTATGGCGCACATACTGGACGCTGGGCGGGCCAAGACAAGGTCAACTTCCAGAACCTACCTAGCCGTGACAAGAAGAAAAAGACTTTAAAGAATGCTGTTGTGCCATACCCCGGCCACTTCGTCATCAACTCAGACTCATCTCAGATCGAAGCTCGCATACTTGCATGGCTGGCTGGGCAGACTGATGTGGTGGATGCCTTCGCTCAAGGCAGGGATGTGTACTCTGAGTTTGCAACGAAAGTCTATGGGCACCCAATATCAAAAGAAAATCCTATAGAACGTTTCGTTGGAAAGACTTGTATCCTTGGGCTTGGTTACGGTACAGGTGCGGCCAAGCTCCAGCACACTTTAAAGACTCAGCCGCCGGGGGCCATCGTTGATGATGATGAGGCCAAGCGCATCGTTGATTTGTATCGATCAGAGAACGACAAAATCATTGACCTGTGGGCTGACTGTGATGACTTTCTTGAGAATCTTATAAGCTGGCCTAAAAACAAGAAGGACTACTACATAGGAGTTCACGATTGCGTGACCGCTTGTCCAGAGGGCATACTTTTACCCAACGGCTTTTATCTGCACTACCCCGAGATCACCCGCGATACATCCGAAGCTAAATCTAGAATTGTTTATAAATCGCGTAGAGGCCCAGTATCTGTCTGGGGTGGCTCAATTGTTGAGAACATCGTTCAAGCATTAGCACGGTGTGTCATCGGTGAGCAGATGCTTTTGATCAGCGAAAGATACCGGCCAGCACTGACTGTGCATGATGCTGTTGTAGTTGTTGTACCAGAAGATGAACTAGATGAAGCCCTTGCCTATGTCATAGAATGTATGAACACTAGACCAAGCTGGGCACCTGGGTTGCCTATCACATGTGAAGCTAAATATGGTTTATCCTACGGAGCGTGTGGATAGGAGAAATCAGTATGGAATCAGTTATCAATTGGTCTTACTCTCGTTTAAAAGATTTCATGGGTTGCCCACGTAGACACTACGAAACCCAAATCGCAAAGAACTTTCAACAGCCCTACACGCAAGCTCTACGCTACGGTAATGCAGTACACAAAGCTCTGGAAAAGTACGCTGTAGACGGCACACCTCTCCCAAACAATTACAAACGATACCAAGGCTATGTCGATGGCATCTTGGAGATCGACGGCAACAAGTACCCAGAATATAAGATGGGGCTGCTGCCTAACCGCAAGGCATGTGACTATGAGGATAAGAACCGATGGGTTCGTGGTATCGCTGACATGATCATTGTCGATGGCGACACGGCGCACATCGTGGATTACAAGACTGGTAGTGCCAACTACCCCGATCCTATGCAGTTAAAGCTCATGGGCTTGATGGTGTTCGCTCACTTCCCAGAGGTGTTAAATATCAAGGCCGCGCTGTTCTTCATCATGCACAACGTCATAGTTGACGAAGCCTACACAAGGGATCAAACTGATGATCTGTGGGCACACTTCACACCCCACCTTGCTCGGTGGGAAGCGGCTCACGCAACCAATGAATGGGTAGCTAACCCGACTGTACTGTGCGGCTACTGTGCCGTGCGAACCTGTGAGTTCAATAGGAGTTGACATGCCTTACGTTAACAAACCAAGGCCATACAAAAAAGAATATCAGCAACAAAAAGCTAGAGGTGAACATGCAGACCGCATGGAACGACAACGAGCTAGACGAGCTGTTGATAAGCGCGGTAAGGATGCTGATCACGATGGTACGGCAGACGCAAGAGAAGGTAAGGATATCGCTCATCGACGCGCCCTATCAAAGGGAGGTACGAATGGAGATGGATACACAATACAATCTCCAAGTGCGAATAGATCCTTTCGCCGTAACTCAAAACGACAATTAGTTTCGGAAACCAGCAAAAGAGAAAGAAAAAAGACTTGACATATTCAAAGTAGACCTTATAATCTACTTATGCATTGGTGGGGGGCGTTTCTCGGCAGTTGGAACGTCATAGTCGTTAGGTGTGAGTGGACACCCCAAAAAACCGCATCAACTAGGCAGCGTTTAAAGCTTTCATAGTGGAGCCTCCTGGCGTGTTAGGTCTAGTCGCATCGTCGGGGATTTTCCCCGACGCGTGCGTGACAAGTTAATTTAGTTATGGATAAGTTATGCAAGACTATAGTTGGCCCGGAATGTTCAAGCCGTTTGATCACCAAAAGACCACGGCAGAATTCTTAGTTGATAACCCACGGGCTTTCTGCTTCAACGAAGCAGGTACGGGCAAAACGTCATCGGTCATATGGGCCTGTGACTACCTGATGAACCAAGGCATCCTCAAGCGTGTGCTAATCATCTGCCCCCTATCCATCATGTATTCAGCTTGGCAGTCAGATCTATTTAAGACTGCTATGCACCGTAGAACGGCAGTGGCCTATGGATCTGCGAGCAAGCGATCCAAGATCATCAACAGCGATTATGAGTTTGTCATCATCAACTATGATGGTGTAAATATTGTAGCTAAGGATATTTATAACGCTGGCTTTGATCTGATCGTTGTTGATGAAGCCAACGCTTATAAGACCTCAACAACATTACGCTGGAAAACACTCAAGGCTTTAGTCCTGCCGTACACAGGGTTGTGGATGCTGACAGGCACTCCCGCTTCTCAATCACCTGTGGATGCGTACGGGCTTGCCAAGCTAGTCTGCCCAGAGAATGTACCAAAATTTTTTGGAGCATGGCGCGACAGAGTGATGTTCCCCGTTACTAAATTTAAGTGGTCGCCTCGCCCCGGCGCTAGGGATGTGGTCTACAAAGTATTACAACCTGCGATCAGGTTCACTAAAGATGAATGCTTAGATCTGCCAGAGGTCATGTATCAGTACCGTAGCGCCCCGATGACTGGGCAACAGCAGAAATATTATCTATCACTCAAGAATGAAATGCTAATCAAAGCAGCGGGCGAGAAGGTCAGTGCAGTCAATGCCGCCGCTATGCTTACTAAATTGTTACAAATTTCTGGTGGGGCTGTTTACTCGGACAGCGGAGAAGTGTTAGAGTTTGACGTATCGCATCGCTTGCGTGTGCTTGAAGAAGTGATGGTTGAGACTGAGCGCAAAGTTATAGTCTTCGTACCGTACACGCACACGATTGAGCTTGTTCATAAACATCTTATTAAAGGAGGTTACACAGCAGAGATTGTCAATGGTCAAGTCAGCGCGAGTGAACGTGCTGCTATATTTTCTAGATTTCAAACAACGGATCATCCACGGGTGCTTGTTGTGCAACCTCAAGCGGCGTCGCATGGCATCACACTTACAGCGGCAGATACGATTGTGTTTTGGTCGCCTGTCATGTCAGTGGAAACATACATACAATGTGTAGCCCGTATCGATAGAGTAGGTCAGCAACACAAAATGACTGTCATACATCTTGAAGGTTCAGAAGTAGAGAGAAAGATGTACCGTATGTTGGAAAACAAAATTGATTTACATGAGAAGTTAGTCGAGTTGTATTCATCTGAAATGGAGGCTGAGAATGAATCTGAATGAAGTAGTCGGTGCGTTCATGAACATCCGTACTGAGCGGGAGAAGTTAGCCGCTACGTTTAAATCCACGGACGAAGCACTGAAGGCACAACAAGTTGTGCTTGAGCAAGAGATGTTGAAGTTGTGTGCTGAACAAGGTGCAGATAGCATCCGTACCCCAAGCGGCACGATTAGTCGTAAGATTAAGTCACGGTTTCATGTCATTGACTGGAACAACTTTTATGAATTCGTGATCGAGCAGAAAGCACCACAACTGCTTCAAAAGCGTGTTCATGAAACAAACTTTGAAGAATTTATGGTGGGGCGTGAGAAAGATGGTTTACCCCCCGGCATAAACGTAGCCCGTGAGTACACTGTGACGGTGTACAAGCCAAGCGCGAAAGATGTTGGTTCAATAAATTATGCGTTGTTAACCCAGTAGGAGTTTAGTCAAAATGAGTGATCTAGCAGTAGTACTTCAAAAAGCCGCCGTCGTAACCAAAGGTCTTGATGACGATACCAAAGCAGTTGCTGGTGGTATGCAGAACTTCAGGATTTCCATCGCTGGTGGAACCTTCCGTATGATTGTCAACGGCAAAGAGCAAGCCTCGATTGAAGATCGCAGTATGAACGTGGTTTTCGTAAAGATGGCTCACAACCCATCCCGTACGTATTACGAAGGCACGTACAAGGAAGGTCAAAAATCTTCTCCCGCATGTTGGTCGTCTGACTCTAAGACACCTGACGCAGAGGTACAAGACCCAGTGTCGCCTACCTGTGCCGCGTGTCCTAACGCGATCAAGGGTTCGGGTCAAGGTGGTACGGGTACAGCTTGCCGCATGTCTTGGCGTACTGCGGTTGTCCTGCCTCAACAGCTTGATGGCCCTGTGTATCAGTTGGTGCTTCCCGCAACATCTTCTTTTGGAGAAGAAGAAAATGGCCGCTGGCCCTTCCGTCCGTATATACAGATGCTTGCGTCCCACAATGTCAGTGCTGGGGCGGTGGTTACCAAGATGCAATTTGATACGAAGGCTAAGGTTCCGCGTGTACTTTTCTCTCCTTCGGGTGCGGTCGATACTGACGATCTTGAAGCCATTCGCAAGCAAGGTCAGGCACCAGCCGCCATCAACGCGATTAAGATGACGGTTTACAAGACAGACAAGGGCGAGGATAGTGAACCAACCAAGCGTGAGAGCACTCAACGTGCCGAGGTTGCGGCTACTAGCGACGGTACTGCCTCTGATCTTGTAAAGAAGTGGGCTAAGAAAAGTGCCTAGGGGCTATACTGCGGAGTTCATTAAGGAGCTGGATACCAAGACCGTCAAGGACGGTATCCAGATTCTCCTTGCCAAACGATGTGTTAAGGCAAAGATTCATACGACCATCGTGGCTAAGTTAATGAAAGTCAGCCGTATGACTGTTCACAATTGGTTTCGTGGGAAGCCCATGAATGAGGACAAAGTGCCTACAGCTCAAGCTCTCATAAAAATCATTGATGAAGATTTAGCAAAAGGAGTGCTACCAATCAAGGACTACAAGTCCTCAATTGAATACTACAAAAGCCTGACATCTGGCCCCAATTAAGTTGGGATTGTCTACGGGCAGGGCTGGTCCCTGCCCTTATTGTCTCTACTGCCATGTACAAAAAATTTCTTGAGGCAATACTGCCTAGCCAAGGCAATTATTGTTTGTGCTCCATGAGTGAGCCTAACAGGATGCGGCAAAGGTTTGTCGAAAATGCATCCTTAGAAGAGTTCTACAAGTTAATTGAAAAAGTAAAGAAGGAGGCACACACTAATGTTTGGTTCGCGTTGTCATCGTTTGAAACCGCTTACTCACGAGCAGGGGACGACTCTCTCTATATCAAAAGTTTCTTCCTAGATATTGATGTAGGTAAAGAGAAGAATAGCTACGCATCAAAGGATGAAGCCCAAGATGCGGTGATCAATTGGATTGAAAAGGTAAAGCTGCCTGAGCCTACTGTGGTTGATTCAGGTAATGGCTTTCATATCTATTGGATTCTCAAGGAAGAGATACCAACTAAGGAGTGGTTACCCTACGCTCAGAAACTCAAGCAGTTATGCGTAGATCATGGATTGGTGATCGACCCTGCTGTACCAGCAGACAGAGCAAGAATCTTACGAGTCCCAGGCACTCTTAACTTCGGTAAGAATTGTGATGCAGTTGACCCACCACTAGCTGAAGTCATTACAGACATCACGACGTACTCGCTAGAGGAGTTTGTATCTTGTCTCGGTGAGGTCGCTAAACCTGTAGGTGAATTCAATCTCACTCAAGTCAAACGAGGACTTGATGAGGATACTAAAAAACTTCTTGGCTATGACGACTATGAATTTGAATTTAGTGAACTTGCACAAAAATCTCTCGCAGGAAACGGATGTAACCAAATCCGATGGATCATCGAAAACACAGCTAGTTGCCCGGAGCCGATGTGGTACGCTGGAATATCTGTCGCCGCTAGGTGTGTTGATGCTGATACAGCAATCCATCTCCTCTCTGAAGGACACCCAAAATACACCCCAGAAGAGACAGAACGAAAAGCCCAACAAAGTCTTTCCGAAGCAAGATGGGCACACGGCTGCGAAGCATTTGAAGGTCTCAACCCCGGCGGTTGTGACGGATGTCCGTACAAAGGCAAAGTCAGATCAAACTCACCAATCGGCATCGTTGCCAGACTTAAGCTGGCAGAGCAAAGTCCTGATGATTCCTCAGACTCAACCGACTCAGAAGAAAAAGGCAGCGAGGTTATACCGAAGGAATTTTTAAAGTTTCCTCCTGACTTGTTCCCCTTCATGCGGCCAGCCAACGGTGGTATCTATTTTCAACCCGCGCCAGATAAGAACGGTATCCAGCAAGCACCGTATCAAGTCTACCCCTACGACATCATTCCTATCAAACGATTAACCAGTCCTTTTGAAGGAGAGTCACTGCAATTGATGATCAGAATGCCGCAAGACGGTGACACGCAGCATATCTTACCGCTTCGCTATCTGGGTATGCCTGACAAGTACAAGGAGTTTTTGTATAGCAACGGGATCATGGTCAACGACAAGGGCGTTGCATTACTAAAGGAATATTTTATGAAATGGGCTTCACACTTCATCCACAGAAGAAAAGCAGAAAACATGCGGATTCAGATGGGCTGGACTTCACCAAGCTATGAATCCTTTGTGTCAGGCGGCATCGAGATCACACCGAAGGGGGACTTTGAATGTCCTGTCTCACCGTCATTACGTAACGTGTCACCTCACATTAGACCAAACGGAACCTACGGTGGATGGCGCACGGCCGCTGAAGAATTTCTTAGGCCAGGGTTTGAACTGCACAGGCTATCTTTACTGACTGGTTTTGGATCGATACTTGTGCCGATGACAAATATCGGTGGGCTTATTATCAGTTTGTCAGGTGAAAAGGGGTCAGGAAAGACAGGTGCTTTGCAAGCTGGCTTGAGTGTGTTTGGTGATCCTATAAAACAAAAAATTACAACCCAAGACGGCGCGACTACCAACGGTATCTTTCAGAGAGCTACGACACTACGCAATCTTTTAGTAGGCATCGACGAGACATCAAACTTCAAACCACAGGTTATATCGGATGCCATATTTAAGCTACCGATGAACGAGCAACCAAAGATCAGGCTACAGACTTCATACAACTTAGAACGCAAGGTGTCAGACGGTTCAAGTCAGCTTGTGCTGATGACAACCAACCAGTCAAACAAACAAAAACTATTTGCCACAGGCAAGGCCAACCCAGAAGGTGAGCTTCGCCGCTTACTGGAGTTTCATATCAATAAGCCGCCGGGGTTAACAGAGAGCGAAGGTCAGCACTTATTCAACCCATTCAAGGAACACTTCGGTCATGCAGGGCCAATGTTCGTCAAGGCACTGTACGACTACAACATCGACAACGCTAAAAAGACAGTCACTGACTGGAAGCTACGTATCCTCAAAGACTTTGTTGATGACACAGGCTACAGCTACTGGACGGGAGGATTAGCGGCAATTCTTGCCGCTGGTGAGATAGCTATTAAGAGCAAGATACTTGACTACGATCTTGAGGATTTATATCGGTTCGTACTCAAAGAGATGTGGGACATGCACTACCAAGAGCGTAGGACTAAGAAGTCTTACGAGGACATCATCAATGAGTTCATCATCAACCACATGAATTCGATACTGATGATTAACGATGGCAAAGTGGTGATGGAGCCGAAGGGCGACAAACTGTTAATCCGCACCGAAGTTCATACAGGTAGGGTGTTCATATCTTCATCTGCCATGAAAGAACACCTTGATAAGTTGCAGATCAATATCACAGCCTTTGAAGGCGAGCTATTGCACAAGGGCATCCTCAAGAAGGGCGGCAAGAACATGACCGCGCCCTATAAGCTGCGGTTCGGCGCAGGGTGGAAGTTCAACGTAGCCAACATTCAAGGCTACGAGTTCAGACTGGATGTGTCTGATCTCTTTGATGAGGACTTGTCCAGTGATTGAAGAACCAGAGTGGATTCTGCCCTACGAGTTTATGGAGGTAGGTGAAAGCTTTTTTATACCCACCGTCCACATCGCTAACACCCACCATGTCATTGACGAAACATCTAAGCGGGCAGGTGTGCGAGTAAAGTGCTACACCATCGTAGAAGATGGTGTGCTGGGGGTACGATGTTGGCGGCTGGCTTAAGGCTCAATACCGTACGCGGCAACGGACTGCACAAAGGCTGACTTCATCTTATTTTGGTTATCAATCAAAATACGAACTTCGTCTTGTCTTTCTTTGATTGTTTTGGACTGATCTCTACGTATCACGTTTGCCATCTCACGTAATTTATCAATTTTTGCATTATATTTATTATAGTAGTCTATGATCGCTTTATCGTTAGGATATTCTTGAAAATATTCCGCCATCCTTTCAGGGTCGCCACTTGTAGTAAAAGCACGATATCGCTGTTCCATGCTCTTGATTTCTTTTGCTACTTCACTGAACTGCCGTGCGTCGTAGTTAGATGGAGCCTTCAGATAGGCGTCAAGCAAGAGCGTATCGGTCTTGAAGTCAAAGTCTCGGTTACCAGCAATCGTATGTGCCGTGTTGTAGCTCCATGATGCAAGTCGTGACACACCATCAAGATAGTTATTGGAGAAGAAGTACATCGTGTTGGGAGACACATCAATCTTGCCATCTGACATGTTGTACAACAAACGAGCAGCATCCTTGAACATTTCTGGAATGTTATCCCCGCCTGTGTAAGCATCGTTATTTCGTGACTGCCTGTTGTTGTAAATCTCGCGGCCAAGGCCGTCCATGTTCATCGCCCACTCAAAGAGGGGCTTCAATGCACTAGGGAGTACGGAATCAAGGGCAGCTTCTACAGGATGCTCAAACTTGTTGATCTTAGAGATCGGAATAGGCATGAAGGATTCAGCGCCAGCATCTAAGACGTTATTGATGAACTGACCAAACGACTGTGAACCCGATGCAAAGGCTGCGATCTGAGCACCTACTGATGCAAAAGCGCCAGGGCCAAATCCCCAAGGTATCTGCAAGACAATATCTTTGCCGCCTGACTGTATGCCTGTATTGAACCGAGCATTACGTACCCATCGTGCCGCGTCATCAGTAAGAACTTTGTTCCTACCTTCATCGTCGTCGCCAGCCATAGCTGCTGCCATCATAAACGTAGCCGCACCAACACCGAATAGGGTTGTTGACACAGCCGCAGCACTCTTAGTTCTGTTGCGATATTCTTTGACAAGTTTGTTAATGTCAGCGTCCGTTAGCTTACCAACGTCCTCGGTTTCTTTCTTAACTATCTTTTTGAGTTCTTCGTCGGACTTGAAGTAGTCAAGAGCTGGGGACAAAGCTTCGTAAGCGCGCACTGCGCCTGTAGCTGCTGGTCTGAAGAACATGAAGAACGCCCCAAGTTCTTTGCCTTTGATGCCTGTCTTCTCAAAGTTAGCAAGGTTTTTAGCGTAAGCAACAGCTTCAATTTTTGCTTGTTCAAGCGGCATCCCTTCTGCTACAAACTGATCGCGCATCGTACGGTAAGCGGCAATGCGGGTAGACATTTCAAACATGTCGAGCCATGCATCAAAGAACTTGTTGGCCCCACTCAGTGACTTGATAATTCCGTTTCGGTCTGCTGCGTTGACTGCATCTGTTAAGTTATCCTTGATAGTAATACCTTGCAGATAAGCTACCCGTCCGCCTAGTTCGTAATAATCATTTAGATCTTTGTAGAAAGGATCACTCTTAGCAAGACGTGCCATCTCAGCTTTATTACCGCGACTAAATGCAAGCGAGTATTTAGCGGTTTTAGTAAAGCCATTTTTAGCCAAGATCCCCGCCATTTCAGACATTACTTGAAGCCCACGTTTGCCCGAAGTCTCAGCACCAAGTACGCCTGCATAGGTGAACAAGTTACGCAGGAAGTCCATCGGAGCAAACGCTGGGTTGTAGCGGGTATGCATCTGCCCAAACATGCTGGTTGCTTTGCCTAGACTATCAATAAACCAATTGTCATCACGTATCGGCCGTTTGATAGCCTGTAACATCTCCATGTCACCGATTTCATAAATCTCAATCGTTCCATCCGGCAAATAGTGGAAGATATTTTTTTCGCCCTTGCGTAAACCTTCAGTAAACTTATTGTTGAATCGTTCAGCAAAAGTTATTTTTCCAACAGGCTTACCCTTGATAATTTTTGAGTCAATCAGGTTCTTGATAGAAAGCGTAACTCCAGCTTCACTTCTGCCAAGCCGCATGGCAGATCTGCTGGCTTCATTAAGTACGTTCAAAATTGGATTATCTGAATCAGTGATACGACCATCAAAAGCCTCTTGATTATCTTGCAGTTCACCACCTACTGACGGACTGTTGTAGTCAATTTGATAGTCTGTTGGGCCACTATCCGGTCTGCCTTTGAACGGGAAATAGAAGTCAAAATTGTAAAAGTCAACTAAGTTTTGAACAGGCGGTGAAAAGTAGTTAGCTTTTTTGTTGACTTCAATCGTGGTTTTTTCTATCTTTTGAAGTTTTGCAATGAGATCATCTGCTAACTTTTTAGAATTACCTTTAAAGGCCATCCCAAATGCTTCTATGTCTTTAATGCTGTACGGACCTAACGTGTTGTAAGCATCGTTATTTTTGTCAGCTAGAACAGACGATGTATCGATATTTGTATCAACAAGAGTTTTTAATTCGTCCCTTAGTTTGCCTATCGTCTCTTTAGCTTTAGCTTCGCCCAGTGCTTTACGATCAACGTTTAGTATCTCATTAAGTATTCTGATACGTTCTTTTACTGCATTGTCATCAGTTAATGGAGCTTCTCTTAAATATTTAATCTCACGTCGTTCTTTATCGTGCAAATGAATTGCGTACATGTGAAGACGAGTAAGAGTTTTTTCTACTGAAAGACCACTTGCTTTTGACAGATCAGCTAGCATGTCATTAGCTTTATCGACATCAGTGTAAAACTCTTTTTGGTAAATGGTCTCAGCACGACCTGCCGAGGAAGCCACTGCGGTTCCAGCGTTGTTTTGTTTATCAGTATGAGATATTAGTTTGCCAGCTCTACGTAAGTAATCGTTTAGTCTGTCTAGTCTGTATCTGTAATTTTGAGCAAGTTCAATGATGCGAGTACGCCCGTCTTTATCGAACATGCTTTTGACTGCACGAGTTTTAGTGGCAATCGTCGGCCTTGAAGCTTCTAGCTTAGGAAGCAAACGTTTGTCAGTTTCATCAATTGATTTTTGGGCTTCAGCATCAGTTATTTGTAAAGACTTATCAAACTCTGGTATGACTTCTGGCGCACTAAGAATTTGCTCAAAGTTTGCCATGAGGTCAAACAAAGCATTCTGTTCGTTTAGTTCTACGTTGGCTACATCAGTTTGCAAGAAAGAAGTATCGTCCCTACCAGCAATAATGGCAGCATCTACAAGACGATTTATTCTTGACTCATACTCTTTTTTAGATATTTTTTGCGGTTTTTCGCTGGGGCGTTTTTCTCCCCTCTTACGCCCGCTTTTACCATACTTAATTTGCTGAATTTCTAAGTCTGGTATTTGATATTCTTGATTTGCAATATCTTCTAATTCTTCAAGCGCCTCTACGTTTTCTACTGAAGGTTCAACCCGTTCTTCAACAGTATCCCTTAAAGCTTGAATACTGTCATATAACTCAGTTTTTCTAGACGCTATAAATTCTTTTGGCGTTGTACGTAAAGTTTTTACAAGACCTTTAATACCTAATAAGTCAGCTATTTTATCAACCAAAACACTCCATGTACTTGGTAGTTTTGCTGTGGGTATAGGCGAGGGCATCTTACGCAAAGCAGTCTGCATATTAGGATCAGACAAACCGTAAGATATAAATTCATACACGTTTTCAAACGCGGCTGGAAAACTGTCCTTAATAGTTGGATTTCTTTTAGCCGCGTTGTATATTTTAATTATGTCTTGAGCAGCTTTCTTCTGAGTTTCTGTCATCCCCTCTCTGTTACCTGTAAGATATCTAAACATCATCTTTACAGTAACAGCGTGGATAAGTTCATGCATTAGAGCGGTTTCATTCAACGCCCTATCAGTAATAGTAAGAGTATCCGTGCGCGGGTCATAGTCTGCAATAAATGTATTAGCTTTACTTTCAGATCCTAAAATACGCGCTGCTTTTGTACGGGTAGCCGCATCTTTAGAAAGAGTCGGTATATATCGTAATTTAGTTCCCAAACCACCTAATTTATCACTTATAAGTTCGGCTATGCCCCTGTTAATAGCACCGGATAAACGAATATATTTATTACTTGCAAGTTTTTTGCCCGCTTCTTCTATTTTTTTCTGATCACCAGACTTCAATGCTTTTTCGTAAGCTTGTTCTTGTCTAAGAGTACCAGCCACTGTTTGAAACAATGAAGTACCGACATAAGGTTGATTCTTTTGATACCCTCTAGCACTAGCAGCTAAGTAATTAATTACTGAATTTATGTCACCTTTTTTAGCTGCGTTTGAAATTTCTGACGGTAAATTTGTACCAGCCATACCAAGTTTTTCAGCTTGGATTTCACGTTGAGCTTTGTCATATGCACTTTCTGCTTTACCCTCATCTAGGTCTTCTTTAGTTACTTTTTCAGTACCTAAAGACTCATTGTAGTTTTGTATCGCATCAAAACCTTTAATAATTTGCTGACCTGTTACTTTACCTTTAAGAGGAGCTTCGCCAAGATAAGCTTGCTGCTCATCTTCAGTAAGATCAACAAACGAAGGTAAGCTTAATTTACGAAGCTTTGATTCAATCCTACGATTTATTTCGTAAGCTGCTATTGAATTAGCTACTATATCTGCTCGCGTTCCAGCATCATCAGTAAAGAATTTTTTCTTGTCACGGTAGTCAGATAATTTAGTTAAGGCTTTGGTAGCACCTGCTGGGGTTAGATCTTTGCCCAAAGCATCCATAAAAACTTCGCGCTCATCAGCCGTTAGTTTGCCGCCTTTTTCCTCACCAGCTTTTATTTCTTCAGTCGTTAAATCACGAAACAGTTTAGGTAGCCCACGAGTTTTTAAGCTTTTAGATCCTCTTGCGGCAGCGTCTTCATAAAGAGCTGCTATGCGATCTTGCTGTTGGGCATATCTTGATTCGTCAAATGGCCTTAGTATTTCTGACGTAAAGTTAAAATCTTCCGGGTCTATTGGTTTGTTTTGTCTTAATTCATCTCTTACTGAATTAACAAAATCTAACTCTTCTTCAGATAAAGTCTCTTCAATCTCCTTTAAACGAGCTTCTTCGCTAGCCTTAATTGAAAGAGCACCTTTATTTTTTGCAGCTTTTTTTCTAGCTTCAAGCGCGGCTTTAGCCGCAGCTCTTTTATCACTTAAATCTTTTGGTCCGGTTTGAACAGGTTCTGCTGCGGGTTCGGTTGCAGTGGGTGCTTCTGCCACTGCTGCTCCTTGAGCAGGCGCTTCTGCTCTTGCTTCTTCTTTTTGCTGGGCTTCAGGGGGCGTAATGACATCGGCGGTTCCTTGGGTTAATGCAGTGTTAAGTTGTTGCGCTCCCACTCCAGCCTGCTGAGTAGCATCTGGAGCACTCCCCACTCCGCTGGTAGAAGATGGTGCAGCTCCTCCGGTAATGGCTGTATTTCCGGGTCCGACAGATAGATCAGCGCCTGTTCCACCTGTTTGTTTGTTAGCTTCGTCAAGTTGGTCAAGAGCTGCTCCTTCCTTGTCCTTTGCTTCAGGTTTGGGCGTTAAGAATTTAGTTATTGAGTCTAAAAGTTTTTCATTACTGTCAATTTTTTCAAATGCTTTAAACTGTTCTCGTGGTAGATCTAATCCTTTTAAACGATTTAAAAGAACTTCTCTTTCATTTTTTTCTTTTATCTTGTCAGGGTCAAGCGTATAGCTTTCTATATACTTAAGGGTGTTTGCAACCTTAGTCGGGTCAAGATCTTCAAGCTTTAATTTCTTGGCCTTCTCTTCAACTTTTTCTTCAGGTTTTTCCCCAGCAAAAAGCTCTTGAGTTTTTAACGCCTCTTCTTCTAATGTGCGACGAAACTCTTCAGTTTGTTGGTCACGCGGCGTAGTCCCAGGTAATGCACCCAACCCTGCACCGAGTCCAGCACCTGCCAAACCTTCAAGAGCTGCTTGGCCTGCAACCCCCCTAAATGTAGGAACATCAAAGCCCTCACGTTGCAATGCAACATTCTCAGCTAATTGTTCTTGCCCAGCCTGCACCATTTCAGGCACAGCTTCAGTAGCCCCTGCGGTAGCCGAACGACGTAATAACCCAGGCGCCATAGCTTCAGCACCTTCTTTCGCCACCTTTTGAGTAAAGCGTTTTAATAAAAGATCTTCAGCACCAAATTTCCCAGCTATACCACCAAGCACCGTACCTGCTAAAACTTGGCCCCAGTTTTCTCCTGTGTAGGACTGAGCCTCACGAGCTTTACGCTCGGCAACTTTAGGATCTTCTCCAGAATCTGTGAGCGCACTTTTAACAGCTTCATAGATCGTGCCTTTGACAGTACCAGCACCCATTGCCCCGCCGAGTCCAGTCTGTACTGCACCAATACCTGTTGCTCCTAACCTAGCTACTGAACCAAGGAGACCACCAGCAACAATCGGTGCGGCAGTGCCAAGAGCTTGAGAGAGCATATCAACAGGGGCAGTAGCAAAGGCTTGGACTGCGGCAACAAGCTGATCACCGATGCCTTTATCCTCAGCATCTTTCATGATCTTGGCTATTTTCTTTTGGTCATCCTTAGCCTGTGCTGAATACAACTCACCGAGCATGTCCTCCATACCACGGTAGGCTTGCGATACAACATTATCAGGCCCAAAAGCATCCGCAATCATGCGGATACCCTGCGCGGCACCGCGTGCTATACCAATAGGTACGTCTGCTACCTGTCTAAAAACAGATTGCTTTTCTGGTCTTGGTTCTACCGCTGGACGTTCTTTAGGTTTATGAAGTTCGTCGTAAACACGTTGCGCTTCTGCAAGAGAATCGGTTGGCTGGCTTCTTAAAGATTTATAGGCATTCGCAACTGTTTCAAAATCAGAAGTGCCTTTTTTATCTTCGTTTTCAGTTAACCATTTTGCATAAGCAGATAGCCGATCCATTTTATTTTCTTACTCCAGCAATTTTATCGGCAGCAGATATTAGCGGAACGTAAAAAGCGGCATTATTCTGTGCGGCGTTGTTCTGCAACGGTCTACCGGTTTTACGAGCGTCTATATATTTTTCTCTAGCAAGATTTGCAGCCGCCGCTCTTTTACCAATAAGATCATCAATTTTATCTTGCTGTTCTTTTATAAAATTAGGAGTAAGAGATGCTGTTGGATTACTTAGCGCTGTTTCTATAACTTTAATACGGTCGTCATATGGTTTAGTAGCACCTTGTTCCGCTTTTGTTAATCCTTCAACAAATTTTTGATCTGCTGCCAAACCTGCGGCTTCTAGTCTAGCAGCTCTACTTTCTGCTATTTGTCTATTAGATTGCTCTAATTGAGCCGCAACTTGTCGATCTCTAGAACTTATTTCAGCAGCAGTTCTTCTTTCACCACTCTGTATTTGTTCTTGATTAATAAATGCGTTTGTTGCACTATTAGTAGCATTTATTTTTGCTTCAGCAACTTTATTTGTAGCATTTTCAAATCGAGTTTGAGATTTATCAACCATATCAAGAGCTTTAGCTGATTGGGTTCTAGCGGCGTTTTGTTCAGATGTCTGAAGTTCAATAGCTGCTTTATCAAGCTCCCTACGAGCTTTTTGATATTCTTTAAGGTCTTGACCAAATCCTTTAACAGCTTCGGACGCACCTTTACCAATATTTACAAGAGCAAAAGGTGAGGTTCCACCAAGTATGTTAAGACCAGCCTCAAGAAGCCGCATGTTAGCTGCCTGTGTTTTATCCGTTTCAGCTTCACCCCGCATAGTGTCTATACGATTTTGTAATTTCTTAAAGAACTCAGGATCAACACCAGCTTCTTTATCAGCTTCTTTAGCCCTTTCCATAGCTTGCTTAATAGTTAAAGTGGGTTCCGGTTTAGCAAATCCGGCTGAGTCAACATTTAATTGACCTACTCTTCTACCGTATTGCTCTGCTGTTTCAGCTCTAGGCTCACCCTGGATAGATCTTAAAATATCTTCTGGACTACGTGGAGCAAATGATGGTCCACCAACCCCGCCAGCCCCACTAGATTCTTTGCCTAACACATTTTGTTTTGCCGCAGCAAATGGGTCAATATTAGGTCTACCTGTAGCATCGGCTCCGGGAGGAGCTGTCATTACATTACGGTTTTGTTCAAACATAGACGCTAAATCACTTGCTTTTCTCTCCAAAAATTTTTTCATTTCAGGAGTTATATTTTTATCAGGCGCTAAAGCAGTATCTAAAGGACGCCCAAGGTAAGCCCCTTGTCCTTGAGCACCTGGAAGGCTCATCAATCCAGCGGTCCTTGTTGATGAATCTTGGCTAGGTAAAGCAAAAACTCCTTGGCCCGCACCACCACCTAACGGCATCTGTGCGCTTGGTAATTGAGAAGTAAAAGCACGCGGCCTAGGGGATAAAGGAGTGCCTTGGGGATTAACTTTTGAAGGAGGTAGATTTTCCCCAGGAGTATTTGCTATGTTAGCGTCGTAATAGTTTGAAAGTTCATCATAGCTCAAAGTAGGATTAACTTTTCTAGCCGATTCTATCCATTTTTCTTTTGGACCACCGCCGCTACCGAACGCAACCATCCCACCGCCAGCATAGTCAAACATGTTGTCAGGTATGGGAATGCCATCAAGCCCACGCTCCATCGCAGGTGCAGGCACTTGGTTGTTACTTACACCAACCTGACCGCCGTAGGCCATACGCATAGGTGCAGGCGCTGCGGCTTGAAGTCCAGCTTGTGGTGGTCCTTGCGGCGGTGCTGGGGGTGGCCCACCTAAAACTTGTTGGGCTACAGTGGTTTGCGGGCCTTGCTCTTCTTGGGCAGCGTTACGTACTCGGTCAATAAACATTCCGGCAAGCACAGCAGCGGTAGGGTCTAAGATGCCAAGCTGCACTGCCTTAGCAATCTTTTGTTTGTTGCCCCCGTACTCCTTTGCCAAAGACTCAGGGGACTGAATACCGTAAGCTTTTGTTTCCATAATAGTATCAACCCATTAAACGGGAAAGTCCAAGAGCACCAAGCCCAGCACCTGTTAGTTGAGAGGCAGCAGACGGAGGCGCAGCATATGCAGTTTGTGTTGAAGATAGACCCACAGGAACCCCACGCATGAGGTTACTAAAATACCCCAACTGCTCCATCGGGTAGTCGCGCTGTCGCAAGAAGTCCGCATATGCTTGGTCAAGAAGCTGCTGTTGATAGCCACGCTGTTCTGCACCTACTGCACCTTGGGCTTGTAGCCTACGTAATTGAGCATCTTGTTGTGCAGTACCAAGCCCACCAAGTGTTTGAGCGCCAGCCATAGCTTGCTGAAGACCTTGTAGTCCAAGGTTAGCTCCGAACTGCCGCGACTGCTCTGCCATTTGCTGAGTTTGTAATCCAGCTTGCTGATTAGCAAGAGCGGCTTGTAGAGCGGTTTGTGCGCCTAGTTGTTGTGTCGAAAGATCCCCTTGCTGATTAGCAAGAGCAGCTTGTAGAGCTGTTTGTGCGCCTAATTGTTGTGTTTCAAGATCTCCTCGCTGATTAGCAAGAGCGGCTTGTAGTGCCGCTTGTTGGTTCATACCTGCCGCTTGAAGTCTATTAGCTTCGTTTTGTACCCGAGCTTGCTGCTGATTACTGAGATTAGACATCTCAACTTGTAGTTCAGTCTGCGTTTTAAGTTGCTGAGTTTGAAGCCCAGATTGCTGATTAGCAAGTGCTGTTTTTAACGCTGCATCTTGGTTCATACCCATAGATTGCAGGCGGTTAGATTCGCTAAGTACTCGGGCCTGTTGTTCGTTGGTTAAATTAGCTAAACCAACTTGAATTTGTGCCGCACGATCACGTTCAAATTGTTGTTGCGCTTGCCCAAAAGCTTTTTCAGATCCAGCAGCTTGTATATCACCAAGCTGAGTACGCAGCCCACGTTCACGTTCACCAGTGAGAAGAGCCTGTCTAGCCCCACCATACGTACCCTGCCTTGGTGCAGCAAGGTTTTGCCCAAGTTGTGCTATTTGGGCATCTCGCAAAGCTTCTCTTTTCTGAACGTCTACAACATTCTGCATATATGGGGACATGTACTGCTGTGCGGTTTGAGCAGTAAATTGTTGTGGTCCCGCTAGTTGAGCCGCAGAAAGACGGTCTGTAGATACGCGTTCAGGCGCAGCCGCATAAATATCCCTTAGTTCAGGTCGATAACCAGACTGGGCTGCTTGTATGTCTCTTGATCCAACTCTTTCAGCATTAACATCTCTAAAACCAGACAGTTGGGGGGCGTAAACATCTCTAAAACCAGATAGTTGTGGAGCGTTAACTTGCTCATATCCAAACTGCCCAGGTTGATAATCTTGACCAGCACTCAAAGCTCTCATGGACGCTTTTGAGGCTATATTAGACGCTTCATATAATTGAGATGGATCTTGCATCTCCATAACTTCTTGCTGGGTCTGAAGTTGCCCAGGGGTGAAGTACGCAGTCCTTTCGTTTTCGTATGGGACGTATTGTTGATAAGACTGAGCTTGCGCTCTGTTCATTATGTTTTCAAAGTATGGTTTAGCATAGTCAGGCAGATTGGTCTGCACAACATTCTGCTGCGTTGGTTGGCTACCGCCTCCACCTTTACCCATGATGTACTCCTAAACCTGCTTCAGCCGCAGGTAGCTGAAAAGTCTGCCACAACGGTTTGTGTCCGTCGCCCTTAAAAATCTTAGTCCAGCCTAACCGAGCAGTAGCTTCAACACCGTCGCATTGGTTGTCATACGCAAAATGCTGGAGAAGCTTAAGCATTGAAGGCTTCCATGTATCAAGTTCTTCACCGCCGCAAAACACCATAGAAAGATATTTTTTTCTAGGGTAATGACAAAAGTTGGTTACCACTGCACCTTTTATCCCTGACGTATCAAACGCAATCCAAAGCGTATGGTCATACTCCATGATGGAGTCAAGAATATCTTCTACTTCGTACCTACCAAACGTGTAATCAGCCGCACCCTGAAGATATTCTTTAACTTGCGGCCAACAAGCTAAAACATACTCCCTAGGCACCATTGAAACTTGAATTTCACCTTGGTAGGAACCTGTCTGCATTTGAATTTTGTCCGCGTTTAGCTTTCTTACGTTCTTTGTGTACCCGCTCCATCATGGCGTAAAGCTTCTTAGCACCTGCGTTTGATGAGCCATTACCGATTTCCGAAACTGTACGTGCGTCGATGACAAACTCACCGTCAGCTAACCGAGCAGGCTGTGCATTACCAATCGTAGCAGGGATAGAGTCACTTGTACCATCCCCCGGACCTTGAAGATACCGCCCCGCCGCAGCTTTAATTACACCTCCAGAAGCCATAGGGGGGTAATAGTAATCATCAGGTGATGGAGTAGAAGTAGGAGTAGGAGTAGGGGTAGGAGTAGGAGCGGCAGTTTGAGTACGGTCAAAAAAAGTTTGTTCTCTTTGACTACCAAAAGGCGATATATAGTTTTTAGCAGATTGAGGTACAAATGCCGCAGGGATTTGCCTAGTTGGGCTTGTGTATATAGGCATCAATTGATACTGGCTTTGAAACGGCGCTGCGTAAGGGGTAGTTATGTATGAAGATTGAGGTTGATACTCTGGTTCTGATCGATACATCATATTTCTTGACGGCTGTGGGCTAGGTTGTTGGTATTGCCCATAAATAGCACCTAACCCAGCTAAAGGCGAAGCGTATCGACTTTGAGAGAATTGTTGTGAAGCGTACGGATTTTGTGGTGCTGGCGAAGCTATACCACCTTTACCACTAAAGCGTGGCATTCCTTGAGATGTTGGTGCTGAAGAACCCTTACCCATTTTTAGCCCCTCATGAATCCCGGATACGGGTTAGATGGTTCAAAAAAGTTGTACTCACTCGATATTTTCCTTGGGTCTTTTTGTATCGGGTTGTACAAACGCGGCATCGGTAGTGCGGGCGGTTTAGCTTCGTATTTCTCTTGTTCGGGGAACTTAACGTCGGGTGGACGCATAATCTCGCTTACCAATGGATAGGCCGCAGCCATCGCACCGTACTTACCCCCGTACTGCCCAATCAAGTTATTACCTAAATTAGACAAACCACCGGGCTGACCTAACGTAGCAAGGCTTGATTTAGCTTGGTCTAAAAATGGTAAATCAGTGAATTTAGTTGCAGCAGGAATACCTTGGGGAGCCATAATACCTTTTGCCGCTTCCGCTGCTACATCTGTGCCAACTTGAGGGGTCGTCCCTAAAAATCCTTGATTAAGTAAAGTATTAGGGCCACCAGACATTATACTTTTAGCAGCTTGAGAAGCTGCATCAGTTCCGGCAATTCCCGCAGTTTGCCCCGCCGCAGCTTGTGCCCCAAGCGATCCAGCACCAGTAAGTGCACTACCCAACCCGCCGCCGCCAAACGCACCAAGGCCAGCCATAAAACCTTTACCAAGATCGCCTGTACGAATTGTTTCGCCACCACCGACAATGCCTGCTGCCGTTATAGGATCAATCATGCCACCTGAAAAGAAGGTAAGACCTGCACCAATAAGTGTTGGTAGCAATCTGTCTAAGAAGCCAGCTTCAGGGAGACCAGTTTTTGGGTTAATACTAAGAGACCCACCTTGAGCCATAGCAAGAGCTTGTAAACCACCGACTTCTCTGGGTGTCATATGAACCAACATGCTGTCATTACCGCGACCCATGCTAGCAAGTTGTTGGGCAGAATAGATAGACATGATTGTTCCTTACGAAGAAACCCAAGTTGCCGTTACGATGACAGACGGTATGGCAGGTCTTGTTGGGCTTGACGGGGCCGTATAATGTTCAAGATACGCACCTGTCCCAGCGGTAGTATACGCTTCAGTTGAGCACCAGACTAGCTCTACATAGTCTCCTGCTAGCAGAGCGACAAAGAAATTAAGAGCAGCCACACTGTGGTACGGGTC
>Ga0315904_10001739_pt1 | contig 34497 bp, 38 predicted proteins | sample LakEriMetagenome_6_FD_203529 | JGI IMG/M metagenome (GOLD analysis project Ga0315904, IMG submission 203529) | Freshwater fungal communities from buoy surface, Lake Erie, Ohio, United States - Buoy 12 MA120 | ecosystem: Environmental > Aquatic > Freshwater > Lake | place: USA: Lake Erie, Ohio...
CCGTCTCCCCGCGCCACGCGGTCATCACAGCGCCAGCCATCCGGTCCTCGATAGCCTGCGAAGCATCGCCGCCAAGCCACTTGATTTCCAGCGTGAAGCTTCGTCCCTCGCTCTCGATGACCGGCGCAGCATCGCCCAGCAGCCGGGCAAAGCGCGCGCCGTCGATGGTGGCCGACATCACCAGCACCCGCAGGTCTTCGCGCAGCACGGCGCGGGTCTCGAGCGCCAAGGCCAGTCCGAGGTCGCTGTCGAGCGCGCGTTCATGCGCCTCGTCGAACAGCACCGCCGAGACGCCGGGAAGCTCCGCATCCTCGACCAGCCGGTTCACCAGAATGGTCTCGGTGACGACGAGGATGCGGGTTTTCGCAGAGACCTTGCTGTCGAGCCGGGTCATGTAGCCGACAGTCTCGCCGCAAGCCTCGCCCAGCATCTCGGCCATGCGTTCGGCAGAGGCGCGGGCCGCAACGCGGCGCGGCGAGGTGAGGATAATCTGGCCGCTGCACCACGGTTCGCTGAGCAAAACAGGCGCGACCGCAGTGGTCTTCCCCGCCCCTGGCGGCGCGATCAGCACGCCCGCCCCTGCGCTGGCCAGCGCAGCGCGGATATCGGGCAAGACAGCCGCAATAGGAAGGTCGGGGTGCATCGCCCCGGCCTCTAGCCCGCTCAATGCCCGCGCGCGACCGCGAATTGGGCCGCTTCGGCCATCGCCGCGCGTGCCTTCCCGTCCGGGAAGATCGAGATCGCATCGATCGCGCGGCGTGCGAAGTGACGGGCGCGGTCGCGGGTATCCTCGAGTGCGTTGTGCTTGCCGATCAGTGCAATCGCCTGGGCAAGATCATCGTCGGACGAACGGTGGCCGATGATCGCGTCCTTCCAGAACTTGCGCTCTTCCTCGTTGCCGCGGGCATAGGCGAGGATCACCGGCAGGGTCATCTTGCCTTCGCGGAAATCATCGCCCTGCTGCTTGCCCATTTCGGCGGCATCGGAATCATAGTCTATCGCATCGTCGACCAGCTGGAACGCCACGCCCAGATTGCGGCCATAGGCCTCGAGCGCGTGCTCCTGCTCCTCGGAGCATTCGGCCACCACTGCGCTGATCTGGCTCGCGGCGGCGAACAACGCCGCGGTTTTCGCGCCGATAATGTGGAGATATTGCTCTTCGCTGGTGGCGATCTGGCGCTGGGCGGAAAGCTGCGAAACCTCGCCCTCGGCAATCACTGCGCTGGCGCGGCTGAGGATCGAGAGGACGCGCAAGCTACCATCCTCGGTCATCAGTTCAAACGCGCGGCTGAACAGGAAATCGCCGACCAGCACAGTCGCCGGATTGCCGAAGATGATATTGGCCGCCGCCTTGCCGCGCCTGAGCTCGCTGCCGTCGACAACGTCGTCGTGGAGCAAGGTGGCGGTGTGGATGAACTCGACTGCCGCTGCGAGCTTGTAATGGCGGGTGCCCTTGTAGCCGACCAGTTCTGCCCCGGCGAGCGTCAGCATCGGCCGCAGCCGCTTGCCCCCGCCCGAGATCAGATGCCCGGCAAGGCGCGGGATCAGCGGGATCTCGCTCTGCATCCGGTCAAGGATGACAGCATTGACGGAATTCATGCCCGCCGCCGTCAATGACAGCATGGGATCGAGCGTCGGCCGGCTGCGCGGCAAAGGAATGACAACGGCCGTCATATCCGTGAGGCTGTAGGGTGCGGCCAGCGTGCTTGGCAAGCGCAGATTTGCTGCTAGTTTCGCTGCTAATGCCGCAGGAAACGCAACCCTCCCCCGCCCCGTTCGAAATGGCGCCCGATGTCGTGCCCGATCCTGTTCTGGCGAGCTTTCGCAAGAGCATCGACAATATTGATGCGGCGCTCATCCACATCCTGGCCGAACGGTTCCGGATCACGCAGGCCGTGGGCGAATACAAGGCGCGGGCGACCTTGCCGCCGGCCGATCCCGATCGCGAGGCGCGCCAGATAGCTCGCTTACGCAAGCTGTCCGAAGAGGCCGATCTCGATCCTGAATTTTCGGAGAAATTCCTGCGCTTCATCATCGACGAAGTGATCCGGCACCACGAAAAGGCACGCGGCGGCTGACGTCTCGCCTCAGGGTGCCTCGCGCTGGCCGGGGGCGGCGGGCGGCGGCGATACCGGAGCGCTGCTTCGCTGGTTTTCCGGCAAGGCGGGCGAACCGGGCGGCAGCGAGGTGCCGTTGGCGAGCGATTCAGACACATCGCGCTGCGCTTCCAATGCATCAGCGCGGTCACGCAGGAACTGGCGCTCGGCCCGATTGAGGCGGATGAACTCGCCATTGCCGAGCAGTGCGAACCTCCCTCGCCCGGGATAGATCAGCGCCCCGCTGGTGCATAGCGATCCAGGCTCGGCATCGACCTCGCAGCGCGGGCCGATACCGCGCTGATCGATAACCGGCGGGACAAAGGGATTGCTGAAGACGGTGCGCTGGCCTTCCAAGCCGCCCGGAGAGGCGCAGGCGCCCAGCCCCAAAGCCAGGATCAACACGGCTGATCTTGCTAGGTTCATGCCCGCCGCCCTCGTTGCGAAACAGGCAAATTCAATCGCTTGATAGCGCTGAACCGCAAGTGAACCACGGACACAAAAAGGGGCCCGCAGCCGGGTCAGAAGCTGCGTGCCCCGGGGCAAGTTCGGGCCGTTCCACCAGACCGGCCCGCCCTTGCCGTCCTTTGCGCGCTCCATCGGGTGGCAGGATCGCGCGGGGCCGCGTGACCTGCCGAAAGCCGCACAAAAGCGGAAGGATCAGCCGCGCGGACGGCGGGCGCGGGGCGCACGGGGGGTGCCGGACGCGCGGGTCTTGGTGACGTTGCGGCTCACCTGTCCGGGGCTGCGGGCGGTGGTGCGATCGCGCGCGGCGAGCACGTTGCCGGCGCTGTCCGAGACGCTCTGGCTGGCCTGCGAATTGCCCTGACCATCGCGGCTGCGCGCGCCTGCCAGACCATAGGTCTCGCCGCCGCGTCCGGTGGCGGTGCCGGCGAAGGTCGAGCCGTTCTCGGTGCGGGTGCGCTCGCCTTCGAGGCTGCGCGAATTGCCCTGCGGGCCGGTCTGCACCACGTCGATGGTGGCGCCGGTCTCGGTGCGCTGGCGCACTGCGCTGCTGGAGGCGGTGTTGCCGGTGTTGAGATTGGTGGCTTCGCGATCGCGGGTGACGGTGCCGGCGTCGCGATCGACCGAGGTGGTCTTGCTGCCGGCGACATTGGGGCCTTCGAAGGTCTTGGTGCGGGTCTGCTCCTGCGCGGCGGCGGGAATGGCGAGCGCGAGCGCGGTGAGCGAGGCAAGCATCGTACGGGTTGTGATCATGGCGAAATTCCTCATCCGTTTCGTGGTCTTGCGAAGTCCGGCCCGCCGCTTCGTGGTTTTGCGGCGGGTGACATCGAGGAAACGGACAAGGGCGGATGCCCTCCGCGGGCCCCCACGCTGTTTTCGCCTAGCGCTGCGGTTCGCCTTCGGGCGTGCCGGGTTGGGACAGGTCGGGCTGCGGCGTTATCGCAGGCGCGGCGTCGGGGGCGAGAGGCGGCTGTGCTCCAGCCGGTGCATCAGTGCCAAGCCGCTGGGCGCGGCGCTCCTGCCAGGCTTCCATCAGCGCACGGCGCTCCTCGGGCGGGAGACGTCGCACCGCAGCACGGCGTTCCTCAGGGCTCATCCGCCGCAGCCGTTCAAGCTTTTCGCGCTGCTGCATCGCACGCTGGTCTTCGCGCAAGGGGCGCACGATATCCTCGCGGGTCAGCGCCTCGCCAGCCTCGACCCGCCCGCGCATTTCCTCGCGGCGGACTTCGAGCCGCTCGTCGATCAGGCCTTCGCGGCGGGCCTCCGCAGCGTCGATGCGCTGGCGGATGCGGGCCTCCTGCTCGGCCGTCGGCAGCGGCAGGCCTGCCGCAGCGCGGCGCGCTTTCTCGCGTTCGATCCGCTGCTCGATGGCCTGGCGGCGCAGGGCGCTCCGCCCCTGCCGCACCTCGTCGATCCGGCGGAAGGCTTCGCCCAATTCCTCGGGCGTATCGATCGGGCCTTCGATCCTGACCGCAGCGAGCGCGGCCGGCGCGGGATCGGCTGGCGCAGCCTCGACCGGCTTCGATGCGGGCGCGGGCGCGGCTACGGCTTCCTTTCCGGTCAAGCTCGCCCACACCTTTTCGGGCGAGGGCACGGGCAGATCGAAGCGGTCGAGCAAGCCGGTCGCCGCGGCCGCCGTAGCGAGCGCGCCAAAGCCGACGGTGGCGATGGCGATGCGCCGCCCCAGCCGCCAGCCGCGCGCGGCGCCGCCGCCTGCGGGTTTGCGGCGCAGTTCGGGCAGCGGCGGCAGAGCGACAGCGGGCCGCGCCTCGGCGGCCGCGAGCACGCGGTCGGCAAAGCCGGCGGGAAGCTCGGGCACGGTAAATTCACCCAGCGCGCGGGCCAGCGGGCTGCCTGGCGTGATCGGCGAGCCGTTGTCGTGATCAGCGGCGCTCATGGCGCGTCTCCTTGCGCCGCAAACGCCCGTCGCAGGGCCGCACGGGCCCGGAACAAGAGCGATTCGAACGCCTTGATGTTCATGTCGAGCGCGTCGGCAGCCTCGGCATTGGGAAGCTCCTCGTAATAGGTCAGCACGATCGCGGCGCGATGCCGGTCGGGCAGCGCCAGCACCAGCGCGCGGGTAGCGGCGTCGCGCTCGTCAGCCGCGATCTGTTCATCGGCGAGCGGCGCGTCGTCGGCGCGCTCAGGCACGTCCTCGCCCGAAACGCGGCGCGCCGCGCGCAGCCGGTCAATCGCGAGATTGGTCGCGACCCGCGCCAGCCAGCCCGACAGGCGCAGGTCTGCCGCAGCAGGCGTGCCCACCGCGTGGCGCGTGGCCAGCCGCGGCGCATGGTCCCACAATCTCAGCATTGTCTCTTGCACAATATCCTCAGCCTCATGCGTATCACCCACCATGCGGAAGGCGATCCGGTTGAGCGATCCTGCGTGACGCGCAATCGTCTCACGCAAAGCCGCCGGATCGCGCGCCGCCATACGCGCCACCAGCGCCGCATCATCGAACCCAGCATCAGCCCTTGGGGCCACGGGAGAAGGCGTGCCGCTAGCGGTCATGTCTTGCGTCGCAAAGGGCCCCGTTTGCGGTTGCGTGAGGTGGTTCACTCGGGCGGTTAACGGGCGAGACGATCAAACCCTTCGCGCTCCGCATGCTTATGCGCGCGGCAGGCGCAGTTCGACCAGCAGGCCGCCGAGATCCTCGCTGGTGGCAAGCCTTACGCTACCGCCATAGATCTCCGCCACATCGCGGACGATGGCGAGGCCGAGGCCAGTGCCGGGCTTGCCGGTATCGAGCCGCGCGCCGCGATCGAAGATGCGAATACGCTCGGCCTCGGGGATGCCGGCGCCGTCATCCTCGATCCAGATCAGGCATTGCCCGTCTTGCTGCTCGGCGCCTTCCTCATCGGGATCGATCGTGACGAACACGCTGCCCCCGCCATATTTGGCCGCGTTCTCGATCAGGTTGCCGAGCATTTCATCGAGGTCCTGCCGCTCGATCGCGACCTCGGCGCTGCGGCTGCCTGCAATATCGAGCCGGCCTTCGGGATAGAGCCGCTCGACCGCACGGCGCACGGCTTCGGCGCTGGCCATCACATTGGTGCGCGCATGGCCGACCGCGCGCCGCCCGACCGCGCGGGCGCGAGCGAGGTGGTGATCGACATGACGCTGCATGGTGCGGGTCTCGCGCATCACCGCATCGCCGAGATCAGGCGCGCGCGCGGTGGCGGCGTTGGTGAGCACGGTGAGCGGGGTCTTCAAGGCATGGGCGAGATTGCCCGCATGCCGCCGCGCTTCTTCGGCCTGGCGTTCGGAGTGATCGAGCAGCGCGTTCAATTCGTCGACCAGCGGCTGCACTTCCAGGGGCAGCGACTCGGTGATCCGCCCGGCGCCGGTGGTGCGCAGGTTCTGGATCGCCGCGCGCACCCGCCGCAAGGGCGACAGGCCATAGCGGATCTGCAGCAGCGCCATCACCAGCAGGCCCAGCCCGAGCACCGCGAAGCTCCAGATCAGGATCAGCCGCACCCGCCCGACCTGCGCGTCCATCTGCTCGGTCGCGCTGGCGACAGCAAAGGTCCAGCGGGTCTCGCTGCCGGGCAGGATCACCGTGCGCTCGGCGATCCGCAAGGGTTCACCGGCAAACTGGGAAGAGTTGTAGAAATGGACGTCGCTGTCGAAGTGGTCGGCCTTGGCCTCCACCCCGTGCAGCTTGAGTGTGCGGTCCCACAGGCTGCGCGAAGGCCAGGGATCGAACTGCCCGCCGCTGATCTGCCAGTAGAGCCCGCTGCCCGGCTCGAGGAAGCGCTGGTCGCCCAGCGTGCGGTAGAAACTGACCTCGCCAAAGGCGTCGATCTCGGCCGACGAGATCATCGCCGTGAGGATGTAATCGAGCTGCTCGTCGAAATTGGCTTCGACCTGACTCGTCAATGTGCGTTCGAGTGCGATTCCGCCGCCCAGCAGCAGGACAAAGATCCACCCCGCGGCAATCAACCCCATGCGCCGCGCGAGGCTGGCGCGCGGACGGAGCGGCGTTTCGGTTTCGGCGGGGGCCACAGGTGCGGCGACCTCTGCGACAGGCGCAGCAGCACCCTCGCCCGCAGGCAAGGCGCCGCGCGCTTCGCCGTCCTTAAGCGCGGGGCGCTTCGGCGGGGTCGTCGAGGCTGTATCCGAGGCCACGGATAGTCGTTATCACGTCTGCGCCAAGCTTCTTGCGGATCCGGGTGACGAAGACTTCGATGGTGTTCGAATCCCGGTCGAAATCCTGATCATAGATGTGCTCGATCAGCTCGGTGCGGCTCACCACCTTGCCCTTGTGGTGCATCAGATAGCTGAGCAGCTTGTATTCCTGCGCGGTGAGCTTGACCGGCTCGCCATCGAGCGTGACGCGGCCCGAGCGGGTGTCCAGCCGCACATCGCCTGCCGTCAGTTCCGAGGAGGTGTTGCCCGAAGCGCGGCGGATCAGCGCGCGCAGACGGGCGATCAGTTCCTCGGTCTGGAACGGCTTGGCGAGGTAATCATCGGCGCCGGCATCGAGGCCTGCGACCTTGTCCGACCAGCTGTCGCGCGCGGTCAGCACCAGCACCGGGAAGGTGCGCCCCTCGCGCCGCCACATGCCGAGCACCGTCAGCCCGTCAATCTCGGGCAGGCCCAGGTCGAGCACGACGGCATCATAATCCTCGGTCGAGCCCATGAAGTGCCCGTCCTCGCCATCGGCCGACAGATCGACCGCATAGCCGGCATGTTCCAGCGTCGACTTGAGTTGCGCGCCCAGCGTGGGCTCGTCCTCGACGATCAGAATTCGCATGGTCCACCATTTTCCTGCTACTTGTTGCGCGAATTGGTGCGCTTTTGCCGCGCCAGCGTCAAGCAAGCCGAACGGGCACGCCTTTTGCCTGTCCCCCGATCCCGGCCCCGAACCAGATGCGTCATGCGCGGCTCAGCGCGAACGGCCGATGACGCGGCCTGTGCGGGCATCGACATCGACATAGGTGACCCGCCCATCCCGGATAAACTTGAGCCGGTAGGCGCGTGCGGTCGAATCGTAAGCCGGACCGAGATATTCGCTGCCCTGCATCTGCGGCAGGATGCGCCGCTCGATCTCGCGCAGCGAAAGCTGAGTCCCGGCCTTCGCCTCGCGCCGCGCCTCGCCCTGATCGCTGAGCGACTGGTCCTGCGCCGCGGCGGCCGGCACAGCCAGCCCTGCCGCAACAAGCGCGACAAGAACATGGACAGTGATGGAGCCAGGACGTTTCATCGTGCATTCATGCCTAGCTGCAAGGCTTTGAACAAGGTGTGAATGGGCCTCACCGCGCGGCCGGAGCCCCGTCCTTCACCAGTTCGAACTTGAACGACATGCTGATCCCGGTCGAGACCATGCCCGGCTGCACCGGCGGTGCGGCGGCCACCGCATCGGCGCTGACGCGCATCATTGCCATTTCGGGCATCGGCCCGCGGCCTTCGATGCTCTCGCTGATCCACAGCACCTTGGCGCCATCATAGCCGAGCATCACGGCGTAGTCCTTCACCCGCGCCTGGGCCCGCTCGATCGCGCGCTTGCGTGCCGCGTCCTTGGCCGCCTCGTCGTTCTCGATCGAGAAACTGGGGCCATTGAGATCATTCGCTCCGGCTTCGACCAGCGCATCGAGCACGCGGCCCGCGCCGTCGATCTTGCGCAGGATCACGCTGACCCGGTTGGATGCCTGATAGCCACGGAACACCTGACGCTGGGTCGCCTGATCGTAATCATAGCGCGCGTTGAGATTGATGCCGGTGGTCTGGATGTCCTTTTCGGCCACGCCCAGCGCCTTGATGCGCGCGACGACCTTCTGCATCTCCGCCGAATTCTGGCGCAGCGCTTCGGTTGCAGTCGGGGCCTCGGTGGTGACGCCGGCGCCGATCGTGGCGATATCGGGCGCGACCGAGACGCTTTCAAACACGCTCAATTCGATCACGGGGCCTTCGGCCTTGAGCGCCACGTCGGCGGCGGCAAGACCGGTGGCAGGCAGCGCAAGCGCGGTGGCAGCAAAAGCGGCAAGAGCAGTTCGGATCATATGCGGTTCCTCCAAAGCCCGCGCCAATGGACGCGGGCAGCTTTCACGGGACTGAACCGCCTTGGCAGGCGGACCCTAAGTCCCTAAGCGGCGCAGGCCATGGCGCAACCTCCCATTTTCTCGCTCGAAGGCCTCGCTCTGCAACAGGGGGGGCGCTGGCTGTTCGGAGGCCCGACGCCCACCAGCGGCGCGGCGCCGATCGATCTGCACGTCCGGCCGGGCGACCGGCTGGCGCTGATCGGCCGCAATGGCGCGGGCAAGACGACGCTGCTGCGGCTGATCATGGAACGGATCGACGCGGATCGCGGCCAGCGGCGGGTGAAGCCCGGCACCCGGATCGTGTTCCTCGAACAGGAGCCCGATTTCTCCGGCACCGGCACCTTGATGGACTTCGCGCTGGGCGGTGATGATGCCCCCGCCGCGCACGAGGTCGAAGCGATCGCCGGCCAGCTTGGCATCGACATGAGCCGCCTTTCCGCGACAGCCAGCGGCGGCGAGCGGCGGCGCGCCGCAATTGCCCGCGCGCTGGCGCAGGACCCGGACCTCATCCTGCTCGACGAGCCAACCAACCATCTGGATCTGGGTGCGATCGACTGGCTCGAGGACTGGCTCAGCCGCTATCGCGGCGCGTTCATCACCATCAGCCACGATCGCACCTTCCTCACCCGATTGACCCGCGCAACCCTATGGCTCGACCGCGGGACGATGCGGCGCAAGGAGGTCGGCTTCGGCGGTTACGAGGCGTGGGAAGAACAGGTCTACGCCGAGGAAGCCCGCGCGGCCGAGCGGATGGACGCCAAGCTCAAGCTCGAAGCCCACTGGCTCGAACGCGGGGTGACCGCGCGGCGCAAGCGCAACCAGGGCCGGCTGGAAAAGCTCCACCAGATGCGTGCGGCTCGGGCGTCGATGATCTCCAGCGCGGGCACAGCGAAACTGAAACTCTCCAGCGATGATGACTTCAAATCGAAGTCGGTGATCGTCGCGGAAGGCATCTCCAAGACCTATGGTGCCGGAGATTCTTGGCGCGTGATCATCAAGCCGTTCAGCTTGCGGATCCAGAATGGCGACCGCATCGGGATCGTCGGGTCGAACGGCGCGGGCAAGACCACCTTGCTGAAAATGCTCACCAAAGAGCTGGAACCCGACACCGGCACTGTCACCCATGCCCAGACGCTGTCAGGCGTGATGATCGACCAGCAGCGCAAATTGCTCGAACCCGATGCGACGGTGCGCCAGATCCTTGCCGAGGGCGGCGACTGGATCGACGTGCGCGGGGTGCGCAAGCACGTGATGGCCTATCTCAAGGACTTCCTGTTCGATCCCGGGCTGGTTGATACCAAGGTCGGCATCCTGTCGGGCGGCGAGCGGTCGCGGCTGCTGCTGGCGCGCGAGTTTGCCCGCACCGCGAACCTCCTGGTGCTCGACGAGCCGACCAATGATCTCGATCTCGAAACGCTCGACCTGCTGCAGGAAGTGATCGCCGATTTCGACGGCACGGTTCTGATCGTCAGCCACGACCGCGACTTCCTCGATCGTACGGTGACGGTGACGCTCGGCCTCGACGGATCGGGCAAGGTCGATATCGTCGCAGGCGGCTATGCCGACTGGGAAGCCAAGCGCCGCCAGCCTGTGGCATCGCGCGGCGCTGCCGCATCCCGCAAGGACGAGCCCGCCGCTCCGCCGCCGCCTGCCAGATCCACGGTCAAGCTCTCTTACAAGGACCAGCGCGACTACGAGATCCTGCCCGCGCGGATCTCGGAGCTGGAGGCCGCGATTGCCAAGGGCGAGGTGCTGCTGAACGATCCCGAACTCTACGCCAAGGACCGCCAGCGGTTCGCCACGATCTCGGCCGGCATCGCCAGGGCCCGCGCCGAGAAGGATGCTGCTGAGGAACGCTGGCTGATGCTGGCCGAGCAGGTCGAAGGCTAGGGTGTTGGAGACATATGAGACACTGTCCTAGACAGGAAAACTTGCCCCGCCGGTTCAGGTGATACGGTAATACTCCGCCACCCGTTCCAGCGCGATTTTCAGCACCAGCTTGCCGCTGCGTGCAGGCCAGCCGAGGCCCTTTTCGGCCTCGGGCAGCGCCTTGCCTGCACACACCACGCGCCACAGGATGTCCTCCGGCCCCCGCCCCACCGCGCTGATCGCCCCGTCGAAACGCTGGCGCGCGGCGATCTGGCGCTCGCCCGGCGTTAGGCCGCCTGGCCCGGTGGTTTTCATCCGCACCGGATCCCAGCGCATCGTCACGCTCGGCGCGAGCTGTGCGCGCTCGTAATCGCCGCGCAGCGCCTCGCCCGCATCCTGCAGCCGCGCATCGATGTGCCCGCGCGCGTGCAGCCAGGCGAGCGGGCTTTCAGCGAGGTTGACCGTCACCGTGCGCGTCGCTCGCACCCCAGACCGGCGCGGGCCGCAGCGCGGGCCCTCGGGGGTGAGTTCACGCTCGACCAGTTCGCGCTTCATGCTTGTCCTTCCTTTGATGGCCAACCGACTTGCCAAAGCGGCGCATCCGTAGGAAAGTAGCAACCGTTCTGGTTAATCTGAAGGTTGCTCTCGATGGTCAATCGCATCCGCGATCTCCGCAAGGCCAAGGGCCTCACCCTCGCCGATCTCGCCGCCGCCTGCGAGCCTGCCACCACTGCGCAGACCATCGGGCGGTTAGAGACCGGCACGCGGCAATTGTCGCTCGGCTGGATGAACCGCATCGCTGCCGCGCTCGGGGTCGATCCGGCGAGCCTGATGCGCGGCGAAGCGGGCGAGCGCGCGCAGATCGTCGCCGAACTCGCAGCGAGCGGCGCAGAGGCGCTCTCCACCCCGCGCGAGGCGGTGCTGCCGAGCGAGTTGGCCGCAGGCGATGGCCCCGCCCCGCTCGTGCTCGCCGTCAGCGAAAGCGTCGGCGAATACCGGCCGGGGGATATGCTGTGGCTGCAACCGCTCGATCCCGAGGACGCCGCAAGCGCGATCAACCGCGATTGCTTGGTGCCCAGACCCGGCGGACGCTTTGCCTTCGGACGGCTGATCGACCGGCGCGGAACGCTGGTCGGACTGCTGCCGCCCGGATCAGGGCACAAGCAGGTGGTGGTCGATAATCCAGCGTGGATCGCGGTGGCGATGATGCTGGTCAGGCCGCTTTAACCCGCGCGGGCGCAGGAAGGGCAATGTGAAACACGTCCTCAGCCTCACGACGCTCTATCCCAACGCGGTCAATCCGCGCTTCGGGACCTTCGTGGCGCGTTCGATGGAGGCGCTGGCCAAGCGCGGGGACTGGCGGGTGACGCTGGTCAATCCGATCGGCCTCCCACCTCTCGCCTTGGGGCGCTACCGTCCGCTGGCCGATCTGCCGGCGACAAGCACCGAGGGCGGGATCACCATCCACCGCCCGCATTTCACCCTGATCCCGCGCATCGGCGCGCGCCGCAATGCGGCCGCCATTGCCCGCGCTGCATTGCCGCTGATGCAAGTCATCCATGCCGAAACCCCGATCGATCTGATCGACGCGCAGTTCTTCTTCCCCGATGGCCCGGCCGCCGCGATCATCGCCAAAGCGATGGGCCTGCCGCTGTCGATCAAGGCGCGGGGGAGCGATATCAGCTTCTGGGGCGAACAGGGCTTTGCCCGCCAGCAGATGGTGGACGCCGCCAAGGCCGCCACCGGCCTGCTCGCGGTCAGCCATGATCTGGCAGGCCAGATGGCGGTGATGGGAATGGATGCAGGCAAGATCACGGTGCATTACACCGGGCTCGACCGTGACCGCTTCCGCCCGCTCGAACACACGCAACTGCGCAGCCAATTGTCGCGCGAACTCGGCTTCGCCCTTCCCGACAATGCCCCGCTCATCGCCTGCATCGGAGCGCTGATCGAGCGCAAGGGTCAGGGCATCGCGATCACCGCCCTGAACGATATCCCCGGCGCGCGGCTGGTGCTGGTCGGCAAGGGCGCTGACGAGGCGCGGCTGCGCGCGCTGGCGGTGAGCGAAGGGGTGGAAACCCGCGTGTTCTTTGCAGGCTCGGTCGATCACGATCTGATGCCGCTGATCCTGTCGGCCGCCGATGTGATGGTGTTGCCGACCGTGGCGGAGGGCCTCGCCAATGCCTGGGTTGAAGCGCTCGCCTGCGGGACGCCGGTGGTGACCAGCGATGTCGGCGGCGCACGCGAAATCATCACCTGCGACACCGCCGGACGGCTGGTTGACCGCAATCCTGAGGCCGTGGCGGCGGGGATCAACGCGGTGCTCAACGCCCCGCCCTCGCGCGATGCGGTGGCCGCGCTCACCGAGCATTTCAGCTGGGAGGCCAACGCCGCAGCGCTGGCGGCGCATTATGAGCGTTTGTTGGCCGCCTGACGGCGAGGCGGGTAGTCTGCCGGTTCGCGTGAGCGAACCGGCAAGACGAATTAAGCTTCGCCGCGCGCGACCTTTTCCTGCCGGTCGGCGGGACTCTCGGTGGGGACAAAGCTGTCCGAGGTGACCCCCATCCAGATCAGCAGCGGGCCGGCCAGATAGACGCTCGAGTAGATGCCGATGAACAGGCCCACGGTGATCGCCGCGACCATGCCGAACAGGCTCGGCGGGCCGAAGATCAGCAGCGGGATCAGCGCCAGAAACAGCGCCAGCGAGGTCATCACGGTGCGCGACAGGGTTTCATTGACCGACAGATCGAGCAGTTCGGGCAAGGGCATCTTGCGGAACTTCTTGAGGTTCTCGCGGATGCGATCGTAGACCACCACGGTGTCGTTCAGCGAATAGCCGATGATCGCGAGGATCGCGGCGACGATCTGGAGACTGAACTCCATCTGCGTCAGCGCGAACAGCCCGACCGTGACCGACACGTCGTGCACCAGCGCGAACATCGCGCCGACACCGAACTGCCATTCGAACCGCACCCAGATATAGATCGACACCGCCGCCATCGCGGCGAGCAGCGCGAGAATCGCCTGATCGCGGAACTCGCCCGCGACCTTGCCCGAGACGGTGTCGTTGCCGTCCTTGCGGGCATCGGGATATTCCTTGGTGATGGCCGCGATCACCTTTTCGCCGATCGCGGTGGCCGCGCCGGGGGTGTCCTCGGTGCCTTCGGGCAGGGCGACGCGGATCGAGACGGTCTTGGGCCCGCCGAATTCCTGCACCACCGGCTCGCCGTAACCGAGCCCGCCGACGAGCTCGCGCAAGCTCGCGATCGGCGCGGTCTCGCGCTTCTTGAAGGTCATGCGCACTTCCTGACCGCCAGCAAAGTCGACCCCGAAATTGAGGCCGTTCACCGCCACCGCTGTCCAGCTGCCGAGGGTCAGCACAAGGCTGAGCACGAAGAACGGGATGCGCAGTTTCAGGAACTTGATGTTGGTATCGTCAGGGACGAGCTTGAGCAGTTTCATGGGTCTCGCTCCTTCAGATGCTGATGTCGTTGGGGCGCGTCTTGCGCAGCCATCCGGCGACGAACATGCGGGTCAGCGTCACGCCGGTGAACACCGAGGTGAACAGGCCGATCACCAGCACCACCGCGAAGCCCTTGATCGGCCCCGAGCCGAAGGCGAACAGCGCCACCCCCGAGATGAAGTTGGTGGCGTTGGCGTCATAGATCGCGCGGCCCGCTTCCTTGTAGCCGGTCTCGACCGCGGCGATGACCTTGCGCCCGCGCTTGCGTTCCTCGCGGATGCGCTCGTTGATCAGCACGTTGGCATCGACCGCCGCTCCGATGGTAATCACAAAGCCCGCGATCCCCGGCAGGGTCAGCGTGAAATTGCCAAGCGCCATCAGGCCGAGCAGCATCAGCACGTTGAACACCAGCGCGATGGTCGCATAGACGCCGAAGCGGCCATAGGTCGCCAGCATCAGCGCGATCACCGCGATGCTGCCGATCGCCATCGCGAGCAGGCCCTTGCGGATCGAATCCGCACCGAGATCCGGCCCGACGGTGCGTTCCTCGACCACCGTCAGCGGCACCGGCAGCGCGCCCGAACGCAGCGCAATCGCGAGGTTGTTGGCGCTTTCCGGGGTAAAGCTGCCCGAGATCTGCGCGCTGCCGCCAAGGATCGGCTCGTTGATGTTGGGGGCCGAGAGCACCTGCCCGTCGAGGATGATCGCGAAGGGCTTGCCGGTGTTCTCGCGCGTCAGCTTGGCGAACTTGGCCCCGCCCTGCGCATCGAAGGTGATGTTGACGACGCTCTGGTTGTCGGTCGGATCGACCCCGGCCTGCGCGCCGGTAAGATTGTCGCCGCGGATGCCGCCGAGGCGCCGCACGGCCTCGTACCGGCCCTCCATCGGGGTGCCGGGGGCATAGGGGAACACCTCGCTGCCCGGAGGGGCGATACCGGCCTGCACGTTTTCGGGCAGGGCGTTCAGATCGACCAGCTTGAATTCGAGCTGCGCGGTCTGGCCGAGCAGGCTCTTGAGCGCCTCGGGGTCTTCCAGACCCGGCACCTGCACCACGATGCGGGTGGCGCCCTGGCGGATGATGGTCGGCTCGCGCGTGCCGAGCTCGTCAATGCGGCGACGCACGACTTCGGTGGCGCTTTCCATCGCATCATCAAGCGCGGCGTCGATCCCGGCCGTGGTGGGTGTGAGAACCATGCGCTGGCTGTCGACCACCGTCAGATCCCATTCGCGGGTCAGGTTCACGCCCTGCATCACCGGCTCGACCAGCCCGCGCGCGCGATCGATGTCGGCGGCGCTATCGAGCATGAAGGACAGGCGCCCCTCGCCCGTCGAAACGTCGCCGATGCGAATGCGCGGCTTGGCGTTGCGCATCAGCTGGCGGACGGTCTCTTCCATGTTCTCGAGCCGCTGGGCGCGGATGTCGGAGGCCTTGGCTTCGAGCAGCAGGTGCGAACCGCCGGCAAGGTCGAGGCCGAGATTGACCTGCGGATTGGGCAGGCTCTTGGGCCAGTCGAGCCCTGCGACATTGGCCAGCGAAGGCAGCGCGAGCAGCGAGGCCGCCAGCGTCAGGCCCCACAGCCAGAGCTTTTTCCAAAGGGGGAATTCGAGCATTGCGTCAGTGTCCCACGCGAAAGGGGTGTGCGGCTGGCCTTGGGGCGGCCGGATCAATCGTTAGCGGGGCTGCCGCCGGGTGGGATGATGTCGCCGATGGTCGCCTTGATCGCCTTGACGCGGACATTGGTGCCGAGTTCGAGCTCGACATAGGTGTCGTCAACCTTGAGCACCTTGCCGACAAGGCCGCCAGCGGTAACGACCTGATCGCCCTTCTTGACCGCGGCAATCTTGGCCTGGTGCTTCTTCTGCCTGTCCATCTGCGGACGGATGATGAGGAACCAGAAGATCGCGATCATGCCGATGATCGGCAGGAAGCTGACCCATGCGGGCGGCGCTGCGGCAGCACCCGCTCCGGCGGCGGCAAGAAGATCGAATGTCATGCGATAAAACCCGTCAAGATTCCGAAACTGGTAAGCAAGGCCGTGGCCCTGCGGTTCAAGAGGGCGCGCCTAGCAGCAATGCAAGCAGGCGGCAATCTTTCGGCCTCCTTACGGTGGCGCAGACCCCCCGCCCCGCCTCCCAACCCGGCCACCAATGATGCCATCAGGCTATGGCCGCCGGGTGGGGAGGCGGGGCGGGGGGTCTGCGGTTCGCGCCAGCGAACCCGAAAACACCCGAAAATAAGGGCGCCAAATCGGCTTGCCAGCCCAAACCACGCGCCCTATAGGCCCGCTTCCACTGGAACGGGACGTAGCGCAGCCTGGTAGCGCATCACACTGGGGGTGTGGGGGTCGGAGGTTCGAATCCTCTCGTCCCGACCAGTGGTTTCCCCCCTCATCGCAAGCCTGCCCGCCCGCATTTGGCGTTGGCGCGTGCGCCGCGTAAACTCGAAGGCGCGGGGCCTACACCAGCCGAGTCGCCTCGCGGGGAGGGACGCCATCATGCTCACCACATCACCGCCCGTCTGCTTCGTGCTGGCCGCCGATCTTGCGCGCACGCGCAGCTTCTACACCGACGTTCTGGGCCTTACCGAAACCGGCGAAGACCCCTTCGCGATCAGCTATGATCTGGCCGGCACCTTGCTGCGGCTGACCAAGGTCGAAGGCCACGTGCCCAGCCCGCACACCGTGCTCGGCTGGAAGGTGACCGATATCGAGAACGTGATCGACGCGCTGACTGCCAAAGGCGTGAGCTTAGCGGTCTATGACGGCTTCGGCCAGGACGCACGCGGGATCTGGACCGATCCCGGCTCAGGCACAAAAATCGCGTGGTTCCACGATCCCGAAGGCAACAACCTCAGCCTGACGCAGTTCGGTTAGGGCCGAGGGCGTAACCTAGAGGTTTCGGCCCAGGGTCTCGAAGCTGTCGTCACCAGCGCCAACGCTGTCGCGCACCACGGCGATCCCGGCGGCCTTCTGCGCCTTCAACTCCGCCTTCAGCTTGGCCGGATCGCGGGCGAGGACGAAGCCGAAGCTCACCCCGCCCTCCTTGCCGATCGTCGCGTGGTGAAGCTTGTGCGCCTGCACCAGCCGCTTGGCGTAGCCCTTGCGCGGCACCCAGCGCCAGTAGCGCTGGTGGACGAGGCCATCATGCACCAGCGTGTAGATGATCCCGTAGAGCGTGATCCCGACCGCAAACCACCACAGCCAGTCCCAGTAGAGCGAGCCGTAGATATACATCGCGGCGTTGATCGTGCCGAACACCACCGCGAACAAATCGTTCTTCTCGAGCATATTGTCATGCGGCTCGTGATGGTCGCGGTGCCAGTCCCATCCCCAGCCGTGCATGATGTATTTGTGCGCCACCCAGGCGAACAGCTCCATCCCGACCAACGAGGACATGACGGTGAGGAACACTTCGAGCCAGCTCATGCGAGCACCTTCTCAGCAAGTTGGGCGCGGCCCACCCCGGCCCGCTTGGCGGCGGGCAGGCCCCACCACGGCACATCAGGCCGGTGGTGATGTTCGAGATGATAGCCGAAATGGAAGCAGGTGGCGAGGCTGGCCAGCGTGCCAAAATCGTTGCTGCGCGCATTGTGGCGATCGGCAAAGGGCTGCTCGGCGCGGTGGCAATGCGGGCGGAAGGTGCCGAAGTAGAAAAGCTGGAGCGACGATCCCAAGGCAGGGAGGCCGTAAAGCAGCACGATCTGCACCATCGGAATCCCGATCACCAGCCAGTAGATGCCTACGACAGTGTGGACGTAAAGGATCGAGCGCCAGCCGAAATAGCGCCGGAAGAAGGTGCCATACCAGCGCAGGAAATCATCGGGGTGGTGCTCGTCGAAATCGGGATCGCCGGCATGGCCCGACAGCTTGTGATGGATGAAATGGGCATCGCGCATCTGCTTCCACGCAAAGCCAGCATAGAGTGCCAGCAACACCGCACCAATCGCGCCATTAATCCGCGGATGGCCCGGCACAAGGCTGCCATGCATCGCATCATGGCAGACAATGAACACGCCCACCGAAAGCCAGCACTGCACCATCGCCATCATCAGCGCGACAGGCCAGTTCGACCACGTCAGCTCAAACACGAACATCCCGTAAGCGTGAAGCCCGAGCCAGCTGCCCGCGATGGTGAGCGCCAGCGCAAGGCCAACCGCGCGCTGGGCGCTGCGGGCAGGAAGGGAGAAGTGCGGGTTCATCTCAAGTGGATACGCGCGCGGCAGTCATAGGGTTGCGTATAGAAGCCTGACGCCGGGGTGCAATTGCGTTTAGCGGAAGCGCGGGTCAACGCACCTCAACGCCCTTCCAGAAGGCGATGCGATCCTTGATTTCGGCCGCAGCATCCTTCGTTTCGGGGTAATACCACGCGGCATCGGGATTGGTCGCGCCGTCAACGCTCAGCGAATAGTAGGAGGCAACGCCCTTCCAATGGCAGGTGGAATGGGTGCTGCTGGCGACAAGATATTGTGCGTTCACATCGCTGCGCGGGAAATAGTGGTTGCCCTCGACCACCACCGTTGCGTCGCTTTCGGCGATAACCGCACCGTTCCAACTTGCCTTGACCATAGGGCCCTTGCCTTTCGTGACCGAGCGCCCGCCTCAGGATGCGCTAGCGGCAGTGTCCATCCTTTCGCCCCCGACCGCAAGCGCCTGCAAGCGCCCGCAAGCAATTGCCGCGTCAGCCGAACAGATAGAGCTTCGTGTCCGCATTCTCGCGGCGCCACATCACGCTATCGAGAAAGTAGTGATGGACGTTGATGAAGATCCAGAAAACGAACAGGAATAGTACCCCTGCAATCGCTTGCCGGTCATAGGGCACAAGGCTGTCGGCCAGCATCGGAATGCCCCAGAACCCGAGGAACCCCAGCACCGCGCCGGTCAGCACAAAGCCCGCCATATGCGCGACAGGGTCGGCGCCGAAAACGGCCCGGATGAACGAGCCTTTCCGGTAGTCGTCGGAAGCCAGCTGCGCCTTTTCGTAGTTGAGCTGATAGCGCCACACGACCGTCATGTACTGGAGCGAGTGGAGCGCCGGCACCACCAGCACCCAGAGCAGATTGACGTCGACGAACAAGAGCCACAAATAGAGGCCCACGCCATAGGCGACGACGCCGTTGACCGGAAGCGCGCGCTTTTCCTGCCAGTGCATCGCCAAAGCCCAGACCGACAGCGCGGTCGTTACGAAGGCGGCAAGGCTTGTCACGATGAAGACCGGCTGGGGCACGGCAAAGCTGTAATAGGCAAGGCCCCAGAGATTTTCCTGACGGACCGCGAGATTGAGGCTCACCCAGACAGCGAGCCAGACCGCGTAGCAATTGGCGAGCAGGATCTTCTTTGTCCGATCGGAGAGATACCGCCGCTTCAGTGCAGCATCGACCATCAGCATGCCATAGCCCTGCTTGGCGTAGTGCCAGCCGACCGTCAGCGCCATCAGGTTGGCGTCGTAGCCGAGCAGCCGCGTGTCAGCGGCAAGCGCGCCATAGGCGAGGAAGGCTGCCAGCAGCACCGGAACTATCAGGCCGGCCAAGAGATAGCGCGCCTGCATCTTGCGCCCGAGCGAATTGCCGAACGCCTTCTTCGCGTAGCCGCGATAGAAGATCTGATAGCTGTGCGCGAAGTGCGGGTGGTTCACCAGATTGGCGGCCACTATCATCAGGGTTGCAAGCTGGAGCTTGAGGCCTTCTTCTGGCAGCATGAAGATGAAGGGAAGCAAAAGCAGCGAACTTCCGCCGAGGCAGAAGAAGTCGATTTTGGGGCCGAACAGGTAGCGCGGCTCGGGGGCGCTGACATCAGGCGCGGCCGCGCCGGCTGTTTTGGGATCGGCAAGCTAGTCGATCGTTGCCGTCGAATGCATATTCAGGATCACCATCCCCCTGCCCGAACCAGATGAACCGCGCGCCGACCTGTCGCCCTGCAGTCCGCTTGCGCACCTGCCGTGCCGGTCGCGCGTTCACAAAACCACGGTACCCGCTTAGCAAATTATCCTTAATGAAGGTTTGAGAGGTCGCGCAGAATCCCCGGCGCCCGGGGGACGCCCGCTCAATGTCCGGCTTTCGGGCAGGTTCTGCCGCGCGGCCCGCGGCTTATTCGCCGCTGGGGAAGAAAAATTCGCGCAGGTGCTCGCCGATGCGCGCGGGGCGCAGGGTTTGGGCATCGATGCAGCACCAGCTTGATTGCACTTCGGCCAGCACTTCCTCGCCGCGCTTGATTAGCGTCGAGTAGAACGCGCGGGCGCCGTTGAAGCGTTCGAGCACGGTATGCGCGATCACGTCGTCTTCAAGGAAGGCGGGCTTGCGGTAGGTGATCTCGTGCTTGAGCGCGACCCACGCCTTGCTCGCCACATCTTCTTCCGGGGCGAGATTGTTCCAGTGCGCCAGCACCGCATCCTGCACCCAATTGAGGTAGCGCGCGTTGTTGACATGCCCCATGAAGTCGATGTCCGCCACCGCGACCTTGATCGGGTAGGAAAACGGCAGGGCGGGCATCGCGATGGATTCGGTTGCTGACATATTTGTCAGTTATACCCGAGCAAGCTTGCAAATCCATGACCAATTTGACCCGTATCAAGCACGCACCTTGCGCGAGGGTGCGGGGCGCGTCTAATCGCGCTCTTCCACAAGGACACAAGACACCATGGCGAGCCGCCCGCGCACACTCTACGAGAAGATCTGGGACGCGCATATCGTCGAGATGCGCGATGACGGCACGGCGCTGATCTATATCGATCGCCATCTGGTGCACGAGGTGACCAGCCCGCAAGCCTTCGAGGCGCTGCGGCTGGCCGGGCGGCCGGTGCGGCGGCCCGAACTCACGCTCGCGGTGCCCGATCACAACCTGCCGACCACCGCGCGGATTGATGCCAAGGGCGCGCCGGTGCCGATCGCCGACCCCGAAAGCGCCGCGCAACTGGCTGCGCTCGAAGTCAACGCCCCGGCTTTCGGCGTCCGCTACATCCCCGCGACTGCCAAGGAGCAGGGGATCGTCCATGTGGTCGGGCCCGAACAGGGCTTCTCGCTGCCCGGCACCACCATCGTCTGCGGCGATTCGCATACCGCGTGCCACGGCGGGCTGGGCGCACTCGCTTTCGGGATCGGGACGAGCGAGGTCGAACACGTGCTGGCAACGCAAACGCTGCTGCTCCAGCAATCAAAGCCGATGGAAGTGCGGGTGGAAGGCCTGCTCGGCCCGGGCGTGAGCGCGAAAGACCTGATCCTCCACATCGTCGGCACCATCGGCGCGGCGGGCGGCTCGGGCTATGTGATCGAATATCGCGGGGCGGTGTTCGAGGCGATGAGCGTCGAGGAACGCCTCACGGTCTGCAACATGAGCATCGAGGCCGGTGCGCGCGCCGGGTTGATCGCGCCCGACGATACCACCTTGGCCTATTTGAAGGGCCGCCCGCTCGCTCCCAAGGGCGCGGAATGGGACGCCGCCGTGGCCTATTGGCGCACGCTCCAGAGCGATGCGGGCGCAGTGTTCGCCAGGTCGGTCGTCATCGACGCCGCCGCGGTCGAACCCAGCGTCACCTGGGGCACCAGCCCCGAAGACGTCGTGCCCATCGGTGGCCGCGTCCCCTCGCCGGAGGACTTTGCCGACGAGAGCAAGCGCGTCGCGGCACAAAAGAGCCTCGACTACATGGGCCTCACCCCCGGCATGGCGATGACCGAGGTGGCAATCGACAACGTCTTTATCGGTTCTTGCACCAACAGCCGCATCGAAGACCTGCGCGCCGCCGCAGCTGTCCTGAAAGGTCGCCACAAGGCCGATAATGTGCGCTGGGCGATCGTCGTGCCGGGCTCGGGTCTGGTCAAGGCGCAGGCCGAGGACGAAGGGCTCGACAAGGTGTTCATCGATGCCGGATTCGAATGGCGCGAGCCGGGCTGTTCGGCGTGTCTCGGCATGAACCCCGACAAGGTGCCGCCGGGCGAGCGCTGCGCCTCGACCAGCAACCGCAATTTCGTCGGCCGCCAAGGCCCGGGCGCGCGCACGCACCTGGTCTCGCCTGCGATGGCGGCGGCCGCCGCAGTTGCCGGACGACTCGCCGATGTCCGCGCGTTGGTTTGACGCCAACCCCTTGAAACCCGACCCCGCAAGGCGCATGGAAGTGGCATGAGCGACAAGAAGAAATCCGACAAGAAGTCCGCCGGCAACAACACCGCCGCTATCGGCGCGGCGGCGATTGGTTCGGCGGCTGTGGCCGCTGCTCTGCTCTATGCCGGGCGGCGGTGGGGCAAGAAGAAGCCCGAGGAACCGGCGCAGTCCGCCCCGATCCCCTCGGGCGAACCCCCGCAAACGGACTGAGGAAGCCTGCGTCCATGCAACCGCTCACCTGCGTCGAAGGCCGGGCCATCCCGCTTGGCCTCAAGAATGTCGATACCGACATCATCATTCCGGCCAAGTGGCTCAAGACCATCAGCCGCGAAGGTCTGGGCGCCGGCGCGTTCGAGGCGCTGCGGGCGGAACCGGGCAATGTCATCGACGATCCCGCCTATGCCGGCGCTCCGGTGCTGATCGCGGGCGACAATTTCGGCTGCGGATCGAGCCGCGAGCATGCCGCCTGGGCCTTGGGCGATCTCGGCATCCGGGTGGTGATCGCGCCCAGTTTTTCCGACATCTTCTCAGGCAACGCGGTCAAGAACGGGATCCTGCCGGTGGTGCTGCCGCAAGCGGCGGTTGACCGGCTGCTCGAGGTGGCGCGCGCGGGCCAGCCGATCACGGTCGATCTCGAACACCAGACCGTCACCACGCCTTTTCAGGACCGCTTCGCCTTCAACCTCGATCCGTTCCGCCGCGATTGCCTGCTGAACGGGCTCGACGAGGTCGGGCTGACGATGGCGCGGAGCGAGGCGATCGGGGGGTTCGAAGCGACGCGCATCGCTACCCAGCCGTGGCTGATGCGCGGCACCGCTGCCTGACACTGAATGACTTGGGAGAAGACACCATGAAAGCCATCCGCAGCCACGCCACCGGCGGGCCCGAAACCCTGACCCTCGACGAGATCGAGACCCCCGTCCCCGGCGCGGGCGAAGTGCTGATCGCGGTCAAGGCCTGCGCGATCAACTATCCCGACACGCTGATCATCCGCGACATGTACCAGTTCAAGCCCGCACGCCCCTTCGCCCCCGGCGGCGAGATTGCCGGCGTGATCGAGGTGCTGGGCGAAGGCGTTGAAGGCTATGCCGTGGGCGACCGCGTCATGGCCGGGATTGGCAATGGCGGACTGGCCGAGAAGGTCGTGGTGCCTGCGGGCCGGATGTTCCCGGTGCCGGACGGCGTGCCTTTCGCAAAAGCCGCTTCGCTGCTCATGACCTACGGCACCACCATCCACGGCCTCAAGGATCGCGGGCATATCAAGGCGGGTGACACCGTGCTGGTGCTGGGCGCAGCGGGCGGCGTGGGGCTTTCGGCAGTCGAACTCGCCAAGGCCTTCGGCGCACGCGTGGTCGCCGCGGTCTCGTCCGAGGAAAAGGGCGCCGTTGCCCGTGCGGCTGGCGCGGACGACGTGGTGATCTACCCGCGCGAGGCGATGGACAAGGACGCGTCCAAGGCGCTCGCCGAAGCCTTCAAGGCCGCCTGCGGGCCGCAGGGCGCCAACATCGTCTATGACATTGTCGGCGGGCAATATTCCGAGCCCGCGCTGCGTGCCATCGCGTGGGAGGGCCGCTTCCTGGTGGTCGGCTTCCCGGCGGGGATCGCTAAGATGCCGCTCAATCTCACCCTGCTGAAATCCTGCGACATCTGCGGCGTGTTCTGGGGCGCCTTCACCGCGCGCGAGCCGGCGCTCTTCCGCGCCCAGGTGGACGAGCTGTTCGACCTGATGAAGGCCGGCAAGATCGACCCGCTGGTGTCCGAAACCTTCCCCCTCGCCCGCGCCGGCGATGCCATCGCCAAGCTCGAGAACCGCGAGGCGGTGGGTAAACTGGTCGTGACGATCGATTAATGCCGGGCGGGCACGGCTTGCCGCTTGAAGCGGCGCGCGGCCCGCTTTATCGCTAGCTGCGGATCGACGCCGGAGGGATACTGCACATGACCGACTTCAAAGACCGCGAGCGGGCCGAGGAATCCAAGTTCGCGCTCGATGGCGAAACCGAATTCCGTATCGCTGCGCGGCGCAACCGGCTGCTAGGCGAATGGGCGGCCGGATTGATGCAGCTCACCCCCGAAGAGACCGACGCCTATCGCAAGGCCGTGGTGCAGGCCGATTTCGAGGAAGCGGGCGACGAGGACGTCATCCGCAAGCTGCTCGGCGATCTGACCGCCGCGCGCGTCGAGATGAGCGAAGCCGATATCCGCGCCAAGCTCGAAGAAATGGTGATCGAAGCCCGCCGCCAGATGCTGGGCGACGTCTGATCCGCCGGTTCCGGGAGGCACCGCCATGCCGATGAGTGCTGCTGCGATCGAGCAAGCCATCCTCGCCGCTCTGCCCGGAGCGACAGTTGAACTGACCGATCTGGCCGGCGACGACGATCACTGGGCGGCCACCGTCACCGCGCCGCAATTCGCCGGGATCAGCCGGGTGGCGCAGCACAAGCTGGTCTATGCCGCTTTCGGCGGTCGCATGGGCGGGGAACTGCACGCCTTGCAAGTGACCACCAAGGTTCCCACGTAAACCGCAACCATCATCCAACCGTTTCAAGGGCTGCCCTGACCATGTCCGATTCCAATGCGCGCATTTCCGATCTCGTCACCAGCAATGATGTGGTGCTGTTCATGAAGGGCACGCCGCTGTTCCCGCAATGCGGCTTTTCCAGCCGTGCGGTAGCGATCCTCGATCATTGCGGCATCGCCTATGAAAGCGTCGATGTGCTGCAGGACATGGAGATCCGGCAGGGCATCAAGAGCTTCTCCGACTGGCCGACCATCCCGCAACTCTACGTCAAGGGCGAGTTCGTCGGCGGCAGCGACATCATGATGGAAATGTTCGAGGCCGGCGAATTGCAGCAGCTGCTCGACGAGAGCGGCGTCGAGAGGGTTGGATGACGTTTGCTTTCCGCATGCCATCCGGCGCGCGAAATCCTCGCTAACACGGCCCGAAGGCCGCGTCGCTGCGGGTGGCCGTTCGGCCTTGCGGTTGCTACGCAACCGAGATCCGCACATCACTCCGATCGAGCGCTAATCGGCCCATAGGCCCGCAAGGGCGACCGCCCGCCCGAACGGGTGGCCCTGAAAGGGCCGGGCCCGCGGAGGAAAGCCAAGGCGGACGGACGGCCCGCGCCCGGCGCTTGAGGGCGAAACAAACATAAAAAAACACCCCGCAGGACCAGTGCGGGGTGTTTCTATTCTGGGGAGGCGCAGCCCGGAGACCAGGAAGGGCGCGACTCGATTTGAAGACCAGTCGGACTCGTTTTCTATCATGCATGGCTCGTGCCAAACAAAGTAATTACCTGACTTTCATAATTTTTCTGTCCTGGCGTAGCCGGCGCATTTGGTTAACTGTAAAGCAGACCGACACACCTCTCCAAACCGGCAGGAACCCGCCAAAGCGCTTGGCAAGGACTTGCTGCCGCGCCATGCTACCCTGGCATGACCAACGAATCCGCACCCCAAGGCATTCCCGCCGCCACGATCATCATTTTCCGCAATGCGCCTGCTGGCGAGCCGCCGGAGGTGCTGATGACGGTGCGTTCGCGCACTATGTCCTTTGCGGGCGGGATGGCAGTGTTTCCCGGCGGCCGTGTGGATCCTGCCGATTATGCGCTGGGCGAAGCACTGGCAGAACAGATCGGGCTCGCGCCCGATGAAGCCGCGCACCAGATCGCCGCAGTGCGCGAAACGCTCGAGGAAACCGGCCTTGCGATGGGCCTTTCCGGCGCGATCGATGCCGCCCGCGCGGCCGATGCGCGCGCGATGCTGGCCGAGGTCGGCGCGCTCGCCCCGGTGCTCGATGCGTTCGACTGGCGGCTCGATCTGGCGCAGATCACCCCCTTTGCGCGCTGGTTTCCAAAGAGCGAGGCCATCGCGCGCGTCTATGACACGCGCTTCTATCTCGCCAATCTCGGCACCGGCGCGGTCGAGGTGTCGATCGATCATGCCGAGAACACACAATTGTTCTGGACCTCGGCGCAGGGTGCGCTCGAGGCGGCGGAACGCGGCGATATCAAGCTGATCTTCCCCACCCGCCGCAATCTCGAACGCCTCGCGTTGTTCGCCAGCTATGAAGAAGCCCGCGCGCAGGCCGAAGCGATCCCGGTGCGCACGATCATGCCGCAGGTGGTCGAGGAAGGGGGCAAGGCGTGGCTGACGATCCTCAGCGATGCCGGCTACCCGATCACCGCCGAACTGCTGGAAAACGTAGCTCGCGGTTGAAGTATCGCGCCCCAAACAAATACGGCGGCGCGGGGCATTGCCCGTCGCCGCCGTTATGCGCGAGCCCGGGGCCCGTTAGAACTTGACGCCGAACTCCAGCCCGAGCCGCTGACGGCCGCCTGGCGAGATGAACGAGCCGCCGAATTCGACCGCGGTGATCACCTCGTTCAGATACTTCTTGTCGAACAGGTTTTCGGCATAGGCGAACAGCGACCAGCGGTCGGTCTCGACCCCAATGCGCGCATCGACCACGCCGAAGGCATCGCGGCGCGAGACCGAGTAGTCGGCATCACCCACAAAGGCCGGCAGAGCCAGCGCCGAACCCGGCAGCAGCCCGCTGAACAGCGTCGGATTGGTGTCGTCCTGCAGCGTGTGGAACCACGTCGGGCCGGTGACGCGGTAATCGACGCGGCTAACGAAATCCATCGAGCTGGTCATCGGCACTTCAAGCTGGGTGCCGAAGTTCAGCGTGTAGTCGGCGGTGTAGGGCGAATTGTTGCCCACCGTGACCGGACGCGAGGCGTTTTCCTTGATCTCGCTCTCGGTCACGTTGGCCGAGCCGAACACCGTCCAGCCCTCGATGATCTCGGCGGTCAGGTTGAGCTCGCCGCCGTAGATCTCAACCTCGTCGATGTTCGAGACCACGCGCAGCAGGCCGAAGCCGCCGACGAAGAATTCGAAGAACTGCATGTCCTCGATGGTGGTGTAGTAGCCGGCCAGATCATAGGTGATGCGGCCATCGAGCAGGCTGCCCTTGATCCCCGCTTCGAAGGCGCTCGAGACTTCCTTGCGGTACTGGTCGTTGATCAGCACGTTGGTGCCGATAAACTGGTTGAACGCCTGATCGACGATCGCTGCCGAACCCTGGTTGTTGAACCCGCCCGATTTGAAGCCGATCCCCCAGTTGGCATAGAGGTTGGCGCTGTCGGCCAGTTCGTAGCGCAGCGAGATCTTGGGCTGGAACTGCTTGAAGGTCTGCGACTGGTCGGGGATCGCTTGGACCACCCCGTTCACGACCTGCTGGCCGGGGTTGATCGGCCCGCCGGTGAAGGGATCGCGCACCGTCGGCACGAGGCTGCTGACGCTGCGATCCTCGATGTCGTAACGGCCCGCAACGGAGATGTTGAAGCGGTCGCTGACGTCGAAGTCGGCCGCCGCGAACAGCGCGTAGACATCGGTTGTGAAGGAGTCGTTGTAGAGCTGGGTGGTCGGGTTGGACGAGCCCGGCGCGTTGTAGAGCTGGCGGGTCACGCCCTGCCCGAGATCCGCGCCGAGACTGACGCCGACTTCACGGTCGATGTGCAGGTAGTAGGCGCCGACCTGCCAGTTGAACGGCCCGTCGCCGTTCGAGGCGAGGCGGATTTCGGCGCTGATGTCGCTCTGCTCGCGGATCTGGAACTGGGTGCCGTCGCAGGTGGTCGGGCTGTAGGGGCCGAAGGTCGAGCCGTTGGCGGGCGCGAAGATGAACGGCACCGGGATCTGGCCGATGAAGGTCGGCGCGTTGAGTGGGTAGCCGGTCAGCGCCGCGGTCGAGGCGAAACAGGCGTTCGACGCGGCGACCGAGGCCGGGGTTGCGCCCGGGAAGGTGAAGCGCGCGAAGTCGGCCGAGGTGCCGTCGGCGGTCAGCGACTGGTCGACATCGCTGTAGAGCGCCCAGGCCGTCAGCGTGACGCTGTCGAAGTCATGCTCGATCTTGGCCGAGGCTTCGAAGGTGGTCTGGTCGTTGGTCGGACGGATGTTCGAATAGAAGCCGAACGGGTGGGTGTTGACGTCCTCGAAGAAGGCCGGGTCCACGCCCGCGAAGTTGGGCAGGTGGAAGCTGGCGTTGAAGTTGATCGAGGCGCCAGTGAGGTCGGCATAGCGGGCCTTCACATCGAGCTCGGTATTGGGGCCGAGTTCGGCCACGAAGCGCCCGTCGACCGACCAGATTTCCTGATCGTCGATGGTCTTGGAATTGTCGAGGAAGCGGTTGCGGAAGAAGCCGTCGGTGGTCGCATAGTTGCCCGACAGCACGAAGCCGGCGCTCTCGCCCACCGGCACGGAGACATAGCCGGTGGCAAGGTAGGTGCTGTCCTGCGCAGCGCGCAGCGTGACCCCGCCTTCGAGCGTGTCGCCCGGCTTGACGGTCTGGATCACGATCGCGCCGGCGGCCGCGTTGCGGCCATAGAGCGCGCCCTGCGGGCCCTTCAGGATTTCCACCTGCCGCATCGTGCCCTGGTTCTGGTTGAGCTGGGCGGTGTTGGTCTTGAGGATGCCGTCGACCACCAGCGCGACCGAGCTTTCCGCATCGCGCGCACCGTTGATGCCGCGGATATTGATCTGGGTGTCGCCCGCTTCGGCGGTGCCGGTGACGATCGTCACGCCCGGGGTCAACTGGATAAAGTCGTCGGCGCGCTGCACGCCGGTCTTGGCGAGCGCCTCGGCCCCGAACACGGTGATCGCGGCGGGCACATCGGCGACGCTTTCCGACTGGCGGCGGGCGGTGACGATGATGGCGTTGTCTTCTTCGGCAGCCGGATCGGCGGCCGGGGCATTCTGGGCGATCGCGGGCGCGGACAGGGCGATGGCGCCAAGAGCCGCGCCAGAGGCAAGAGCAAGACGGATATTCATGGAACGGCTCTCCTGAAAGGAAACGAGAGGTGGCAGATCAGACGAGGACGTTGGCCCCGCTCATGTAGACATAGACTTCCTGGAACTTGGGGCCTTCCGGGCCATCACGTAGCCGCCAGAAATTGGTGTTGGTGAGCAGCGTCACATTGCCAGCGGCATCGTGCAGCTCAGCGGTGAAGCTGGCGGTGATGCGGCCATTGGCTTCGTCCACCGTGCAAGTGAAATCGCGGTGAATGATGGTCTCGTAAGCGCCGAAGAAATCCTCGAACATGCGGCGGATCTCGGCCTTGCCGCTATGGCGGGTGAAGGCGGTCTGCACACAAAACAATGCGGTATCATGGAAGCACGACAGCGCGCCTTCCATGTCCTTGGCATCGACCCGGGCGAAGTATTTGTTCAGCGCGAAATCGATCAGCTCGGCGCGGGTCATGACGGGTTCGTACTGCATCAGGCGCCCCCTTCCTTCAGCAGGTTGTCACCCGACATGTAGACATAGACGCGGTGGAACAGCCGGTCCTTCATGTAGAAGCGGTTGCAGTTCTCATAGCGCAGTTCATCACCGCCGTTGGGGGTGATCAGCACCGTGAACTGGCTGCAGATCGCATTAGTTTCAGGATCGGCGGTGTGGACGAAATTGCCGTGCCAGATGCTCTCGAAATCGACGAACAGTCTGACGAACATCGCCCGGATCGCCTCGCGGCCCTGATGGACAGTGTTGCTGGTCACTTCGGTCAGCACAGCATCGGCCGTGAAGCAATCGAGCACCTGGTCCATGTGCTTGTTGTCGACCCCGTCGAAATAACGCTTGGTGACGATATCGACATAGACGGGATAGGGCAGCGGCGTCTGGCCAGGGCCACCCTCGCTCCAGCTTTCACTCATCAGTACCAGCCCTTTCGGATATTGTCGTGCATCGGCACTTCGGGTGCCGGGAAGGCCTTCTTCGAATGGGTCAGCCCCAGTTCGATCAGGGTTTCGAGGTTCTTGTAGGCAACCTGCCCCGGGTTCAGCACAGGCACCGGCAATTCGCTGGCGAGGTAGGCGGCGGACTGGTGCATGGTGGTGGAGCCCAGCACGATCACATCCGCGCCGTCCTCTTCGATTGCGCGCAGGGCCTCAGCCTTCAATTTGGCGAAAACGACCTCTTCCTTGCCTTCGAGCAGTTCGGTGACATCGGGCCGCGTGTCAATCGAGCGGACCGAAGCGCAGCGGTGCTCCCAGCCGTGCTGGCTGAGCACCTTCTCGTAGAGCGGGAACCACTGCGGCCACATGGTGATCACGCTGAAGCTCTTGCCCAGCATCATTGCGGCAGCAAAGCTCGCCTCGCCCGGGCCGACCACGGGGATATTGAGCGCCGAGCGCAAGGGCCACAGCCCGCTGTCGCTGACCGTATCGATCAGCACGCCGGCGTAACCCTCGCCCTCGGCTGTGATCCCGGCCTGGAACACCGTCCAGTCCATCAGCAACGTATCGTGATAGGAATCGCCCAGCGCCGCGCCCCAGCGCACTGCCTCGAACGTGGGGGCAAAACCGGGGCGCACGAACCCTTTGGGCAGCTGCTGCGCGCGATTGGCGACGCCGGCTTCATCCATTGCAATCGGTACGATGACCTTGATGCGGTTCACGGCGAACACCCCCGTTGCCCTATGGCCAGTTGCCATTGCGCAAATCGTTATTGTATACAAAGCGCTCCCGTCAAGTGCTTTGCGCAAATGTGACAGCGGTGAGGTGCGTGGTGTGTTTTTGATGCCGCAGGGCTTGCGGCGGCAAGTGGCTGACTTCAAAAAGGCGTAACATGAACGCACCTCTCCCGCTCTTCCCCGCCCCTACCCCGCCCCTGGTGCGCCGCGCATGAGCCGCGCGTCCGAACAGGCCTATGCCAAGATCCGCGCGCATCTGCTGAGCGGCGCGTTGAAGCCCAGCGAGCAGCTCACGGAAGACCAGCTGGCGCACATCACCGGGGTCAGCCGCACCCCGGTGCGCGAGGCAGTGCGGCGGCTGGAGGACGAGCTGCTGCTGGTGCGCAGCGAATCCAAGCGCCTGTTCGTCGCCGACTGGAGCCGTGATGACATCGAGGAGATGTTCACGCTGCGCCAGATGCTCGAATGCCACGCGGCCGAGCGCGCCGCGCGCCGGATGACGCGGGGGCAGGTGGCGCAGATGGAGACGATCAACGCCGCGCTCAAAGCCGCGATCGAACAGCCTGCGCCCGATGTCGCACAGTTCCTCGAAGCCAATCGCAGCTTCCATGATGCGATCATCGAGGCGGCGGCCTCGCCGCGGCTGGGGCAGATGCTGGCGCGGCTGGTCGAAGCGCCGGTGGTGCTGCGCACGGCGCGCACCTATTCGCTCGAAGACCTGTGGCAATCAGCCCGCGACCATGACGAATTGATCGCCGCCTTTGCCGCGCGTGATCCTGAATGGGCGCGCGCGGTAATGGGCAGCCACCTGCGCCGCGCATTCCATACTTTTGCGCAGACTGTGAGCGCGGCGAGCAGTACGGCCGGCAGCACGGCAAGCCCGGATAAGGGCGGCAGTGACGCAAATCAACGCTGCATTGGCGCCCGAGTTCCTGCGCATCGGTAATGCAAGCGCAATTGCAATTGTATACAAATCGGCTAAATCTCGTCCAACCCGCATTTCCCAGTCAGGCGATTCACCATGGGCTTCGAGAACATCGAACTGGTCGAGGTCGGCCCGCGCGACGGCTTGCAGAACGAACCCGACATCATCGCCACCGCGGTGAAGCTTGAGCTGGTCACCCGGATGATCGGCTATGGCGCGCGGCGGCTGGAAGTGGCGAGCTTCGTCCACCCGCAACGCGTGCCGCAAATGGCGGACGCGGAAGGTGTGATCGCCGGCCTGCCCGATGATCCCGACTGCACCTATATCGGCCTCGTGCTCAACAAGCGCGGGGTGATGCGTGCGCTTGCGACCAGAGAGAATGGTGCGCGCGGGGTCGATCAGGTCGGCTGCGTGATCGTCGCCAGCGACACTTTCGGCCAGAAGAACCAGGGCCAGACCATCGCCGAAGGCGTTGCCGAAACCCGCGATATGCTGCGCTTCGCCCGCGCCGAAGGGATGCGCGCGCAGGTCACCATCTCCGCCGCCTTCGGCTGCCCGTTCGAAGGCGAAGTGAAGCATTCGACCGTGCTCGCCATCGCCGAGGAACTGGCGATCGAGAACCCTGAGGAAATCGCGCTGGCCGATACCATCGGGGTAGGCACGCCATTTGAAGCAGGCGAATTGTTCGGCAGGCTGGGCGAGACTCTCAGCGGAAAAATCCCGATGCGTGCGCATTTTCACAACACGCGCGGCACCGGCATCGCCAATGCCTGGGAAGCCTACAAGGCCGGTGTGCGGGTGTTCGATGCCTCGCTCGGCGGGCTTGGCGGCTGCCCCTTCGCGCCGCGCGCAACGGGAAATGTCGCCACCGAGGACCTCATCTACATGATGGCGCGTTCGGGTGTCGAAAGCGGCATCGATCTGGACGCGGCGATCGCGGCCAACAAGTGGTTTGCGGGTGAGCTGGGGCGCGAATTGCCCTCGGCCGTCGCCCGCGCGGCATGACACAAGACAGGGAAACGGCATGACTTACAGGCTGGGCGTTGATGTGGGCGGGACTTTCACCGACCTCTTGCTGTTCGACGAGCAGAGCGGGGCCTTCTGGCGGCACAAGACCCCCTCGACCCCGCATGACAGTTCGGAAGGTATTCTGACGGGCGTGAAGGCGATCACCGAAAAGGCGGGGATCACCGCGAGCGAGATCGCCTTCTTCCTCCACGGCACCACGGTGGCGACCAACGCCGTGCTCGAAGGCAAGGGCGCGCGCGTCGGCCTCGTCACCACGATGGGCTACCGCGACATCATGCAGATCGCGCGCTCCTATGTTCCCGGAGGCCTCGCCGCATGGATCGTGTGGCCCAAGCCGCAGCCGCTCGCGCGATTGGAACACACGGTCGAAGTGCCGGGCCGGATGGACGCCCAAGGCCGCGAGGTCACCCCGCTCGATGAAGATGCGGTCCGCGTCGCGCTGCGCAAGTTGAAGGGTGACGGGATCGAAGCGCTCACCGTCAGCCTGATGAACGCTTACCTCAATGGCGCGCACGAGGCCCGCATCGGCCAGATCGCCGCCGAGGAACTGCCCGGCATCCCCGTCTCGCTATCTCACGAAGTCCTGCCCGAAATGCAGGAATACGAGCGCACGCTCTCGACCGTCGCCAATGCCGCGGTGCGCCCGGTGGTGTCGAAATACGTCTCCAACCTGCGCACCAAGCTGGAGCAGGAAGGGCTGAAGGGCCGCCTGTCGCTGCTGCGTTCCGATGGCGGCCTCATGAGCAGTCAGAAGGCCGAGGAGCATCCGGTCAACATCCTCATGTCCGGCCCCGCCGGCGGGGTGACGGGCGCGCTGTGGGTGGCCAAGAACGCGGGCTTTGAAAATATTCTGACGCTCGATGTCGGCGGCACCTCGACCGATGTGGCGCTGATCCAGGGCTTGGAGCCGCGCCGCCAGCGCACCACCGAAGTCGGGCACTTGTCGGTGCGCGCTTCGGCGCTCGATGTGAAAACCGTGGGCGCAGGCGGCGGCTCGATCGCCCACGTGCCGCAGCTGACCAAGGCGCTGCGCGTCGGCCCGGAAAGCGCGGGCGCGGTGCCGGGGCCGGTTGCCTATAACAAGGGCGGCACGCTTCCCACCGTGACCGATGCCAATGTGGTGCTGGGTTACCTGCCCGAGGACCTTTTGGGCGGAAGCTTCAAGCTCGACCGCGAGGGCGCCAAGGCGGCGGTACAGACCATCGCCAATGCGCTCGGCGTGACGCTGATGGAGGCCGCGCGCGGGATCATCGACATCGTCAACGAGAACATGTTCGGCGCCCTGCGGATGATCTCGGTGCAGCAGGGCTATGACCCGCGCGAATTTGCGCTGATGGGCTTCGGCGGCGCAGGACCCTTGCACGTAAACGCGGTTGCCCGCCTGATGGGCAGTTGGCCCGCGATCTCGCCGGTCTCCCCCGGGGTGCTCTGCGCGCTCGGCGATGCGACCACGCGGATGCGGACCGAGACGGCGCGCAGCTTCTCGCGCCTCGCCCGCGACACCGCCATTGCCGACCTTGTAAACGTGCTCGACGATATGGCCGCCCAGACCCGCAGCGAGCTTGTCGCTGACGGCATCCCCGAAGAGCAGATCACATCGCTGTTCGAAATCGACGTGCGCTATGCGGGCCAAGCGTTTGAAGTGCCGCTCACCATCACGCAAGACATGCTGGAGGAAGACGGGATCGACGGCATCCTGGCCCGCTTCGATGAAGAACACCTGCGATTGTTCACCTTCAACATGGACACTCCGCACGAGATCGTGAACCTGCGCGCGGTGGCACAGGGGCAGGCCCCCGCCCTCCCCGCTGCCGAACTGCCCAAGGGCGACGGCAACCCTGCCGCGGCCAAGATCCGCGATCACACGGTGTGGATCGGCGGCGAGGAGCGCCCGGCGGTGATCTACGACCGCGCCCGCTTAAGACAAGGCGACGTGATCGAAGGCCCGGCGATCATCACCGAAATGGATTCGACCACGCTGGTCGAGCACGATTGCCGCGCGGCTGTGGACGCTGTCGGCAACATCCTCATCACTCTCAAGGCGAAGGGTTAAG
>Ga0315904_10001740_pt1 | contig 34494 bp, 35 predicted proteins | sample LakEriMetagenome_6_FD_203529 | JGI IMG/M metagenome (GOLD analysis project Ga0315904, IMG submission 203529) | Freshwater fungal communities from buoy surface, Lake Erie, Ohio, United States - Buoy 12 MA120 | ecosystem: Environmental > Aquatic > Freshwater > Lake | place: USA: Lake Erie, Ohio...
TGACGCGGCTTGAATCCGATTTTCGACAACCAAGGGATGCGGCCTGCACTGGGCAACGAGTTGATTTGGTCGCGGCATTTCCCCGAATCGATGCAGGGCCAGTTCACCTATGCATGCGTCATCAACATGAACGGTATGCCTCGCTTCACGATGCAGGATGACGGTGCCGGGTTTGCCGGACAGCGGATCATGCGAGCCGATGGGACCCCGGATGATCTGATTCGGTCGAGCGACAAGAATTTCCGGCCCGCCGATCCCCAGATCGGTCCGGACGGCGCGTTATGGTTTGGCGACTGGAGCAACGCGCTGATCGGCCACATGCAGTACTCGCAGCGCGACCCGAACCGCGATCACGTGCGCGGTCGCATCTACCGGTTGGTGGCCAAGGATCGTCCGCTGGTCCAGCCGGTGACTCAGTTTGGCAAGAGCGAACGAGAACTTCTCGAGCAATTGATGGAGTATGAGCCGAGAACCCGTGCCCGAGCACGGCGCGAATTGGCCGATCGGGATCCCGCCCAGGTCGCCAAGGAGGTTGCCGCTTGGTGGCCGACGATTCCGAATACGGAGCCGCAACGGGATCGTCTCCTTTGCGAGGCGATGTGGGTTCTGCAAACGCATCATCGAATCGACAAAAGTCTCATGGAACAGGTCGCAACGTCTACGGACCCCCGCGCTCGGGCGGCGGCTGTGCACGTCTGGAGCGACCTGAGGCGACTTGATTCCAACGCCTTCGAAAAAATCGTTCTGGCCGCCAACGATCCGTACCCGCGCGTCCGAGCCGAGGCAGCGCGGGCGCTGAGCTTTTTCCAAACCGAGGCGAGTGTGGACGCACTGCTCAAAATTGCCGAGGGACCGATGGATTCCTGGCTGGGATATGTCACGGAACATGCCATCGCCGCGACGCAAGCGACCTGGGAGCCGATGTACCAATCGGGCGACTTGGCCAAGAAGAGCCCCAAGGGGATCGAAGCGGTCGATCGATTCCTGGCCTCCAACGGGCCAGGCATCGCCGCAGAGAAGCATATCAAACTCCTGGTCCAACCCCCGGAGGCAAACAAACAGGCGGCTCGCGATGGTGCCTACGCTGCCCTCCAAGCATTGCGAGGAAATGCCAAGAATGGACAGCAAGTCTTTGCACGCGTTTGCGCGAATTGCCACCGAGTCGGAGACAAAGGATACCAATTCGGGCCAGAGTTGACGCAGGTGGCCGTGCGATTGTCGCGTCGGGATCTGATCGAGTCGATCGTCGAACCGAGCGCCAAGATGGACCAGAAGTACATCAGCGAGCAAGTTCGCACCAGCGACGATGAGGTGTTGATCGGTTTTGTCGCCAAGGAGACCGATGCGGAGCTGACTCTGTCGCTTCCGGAGGGCAAGACTCGTACATTGAATAAAGCGGAGGACATCGCCGAGCGCAAGCAATCTCTGCAGAGTAGCATGCCCGAGAACTTGGGCGTGACCATTGCTCCAACGGAGTTCCTGGACTTGATCGAGTACATGACGACGTTGAAGTGATCGACGTTCTCGCGCGGCTTGAGGGCGAATCCAGTAGCCTTGCCAGTCGGCGTGCGCGGACGCATAATCCTGACCATTCCAGTCCGTGTTTCGACGCTGACTTAACCCGTCGGGCGGTCTGAGTCCCGTTTCGCAACTTCCTACCGATTGAGATCAACGTGTCCACATCCGTCGTCTACAACTTCCAAGGAAAGAATGCCCTCGTGACTGGGTCCTCGAAAGGGATCGGCCGCTCCACCGCAATCGCCCTGGCGCGCGGTGGCGCCAATGTCACCGTCAATTGCAGCTCCAGCGTGCATGAGGCCGAAAAGGTAGCTGAGGAAATTCGAGCCATGGGCCGCAAAGCCCTGGTCGTCCAGTGCGATGTCTCCGATCAGGCCGCCGTCGAAGCGATGGTCGCGAAAACTGTGGATACGTTTGGATCGATCGATTTGTTCGTATCCAATGCGGTCTACAGCGATCGACAGAGCATGATCGAGGCTGACATGAAAGGATTCAAGAAGACGATCGACGTCTCGATGTGGGGCGCGTTCTTCGGCCTCCGCGCCTCAGCGCAGCAGATGGTCAAGCAAGGAAAGGGTGGGGCCATCACAATTGTCTCTTCCCCGCACGCAAACATTCCATTCCCAACCGCGATGGCTTACAACATGGCCAAGGCGGCGATCGACCACATGGCCCGCACCGCAGCTATCGAACTTGTTCGCTTCGGTGTCCGCGTCAACGTCTTTCACCCAGGCTGGATTGATACCCCGGGCGAGCGCAAGTTCTTTACCGAAGATCAGCTCTCGGAGGGTGCCTCCCATCTACCCGCCAAGCGATTGGGGACCCCTGACGAAATGGCGCACGGTATCTGTTTCAGTCTCAGCGACGAGGCGGTATACATGATCGGCAGTACACTGACCATGGACGGCGGCGCCCAGCTTCCTTGGTGGTCCAAACGGGAGGAAGGGGGCCAGTGAGCCCAACTGCCATGCATCATCTGGATCACTTTGCAGAACCCATCGAAGGACTCCGCCGAGTCGGCCATCAATTATGGACGCGCGGTTGGTCGCTCGGGACATCGAGCAACTACAGCGTTGTGGTCGAACGGGATCCGTTGCGATTGATCATCACCGCAAGCGGCAAAGACAAAGGGCACCTCGGTCCGCACGATTTTGTGATGGTCGATGGCCAAGGAAAATCGGTCGTCGATGGCCAGCCAAAGAGCAGTGCCGAAACGCTGCTGCATTGCTTGGCGGCTCGGCATGGGGCTGGGGCGATTCTCCATACGCATAGCGTTTGGGGAACGCTGCTGTCGAACCATTTCGCCCCCGTGGGTGGCATCCGTATCGCTGGCTTTGAGATGCTGAAAGGGCTTGAAGGAATCACGACCCATGACAGCAGCTGCTGGATCCCGATTTTTGGAAACACCCAGGACATTCCCGCTTTGGCACGTCAGGTCGATACCTATCTTCAATCGGAAGGGCGAGAGCCCTGCTGGGCCTACCTGATCCGCAGCCATGGCATGTACACGTGGGGCCGGGATATCGCGGAAGCCGCTCGGCACGTCGAGGTGATCGAGTTTCTCTTGGAATGTTTAGGGCGAACCACCCGCTTGGTCTAGCGATTCTTGGAATCGTTTTCGCACATCCAGAGAGTGAACTCTCCTGGCTAACCGACCGGCAGGGAATCGGAGAATCGACCTTCCATGGTAGCGATGTGGTCAGGGAGTGGGATCCCTTTCCGCTTGGCGAGCTGGATCTCGGCTTGCGTGGTAAATGCACCGCGAATGCTGCCGTCAGGTAGGGTAACGACCCAATCTTCGATCGAGGAAACCGGGAGCTCGAACGGCGGATCCGATGCCGGTGGGCCACTCAGCATCGGTGTCTCGAGAGTCGCTCGAAAGGTCGTGTCATCGAGCTTTTGCAACTCACCCCAAACATGCTCGACATCGCCGGAGGACGAGGTGATCGCGTACTTGACCAGAATCGACTCCTGGGTTGTCCGCTGAATCTCCCTCAAAGTCGGAATCGTCGCCTGGGCTTGGTTCAATGCGTTTCGCCATTCCTCGGAATCGGGGTCGACGAATAGGCCACTGGCACCGGATGCCGCTGACATCAGCTCGATGCACGCTTCGCGGTCGATTTTTTCGCGCGGCACATGATCCAAAACCTGGCTTGCGAATTCCTTAAGACCGGACAACAGGATCGAGATCCTCGCCTTGGCTCCGGACTCCGACTCCAGCACGTACCATCCCATGTTAGGGTGGAACGAAATCCACTTCACCTCCGACCAGGCCATGTACCTTCGGCGTGCAAACATGCTTCCGTAATCGATCCCCCGCTCGTCGATGCGATGCCACGCAAACCAATAGTCGGCGAGCAATGGAATTCCTAGTGACCCAAATCCGGCAAATGCCAGGTTCGTCCAGATCGTCGTGGTTGAATTCTTCATCCAAGTGTTGGAGAGAACCACCAGGCCGTAGAATAAAATCGAAGCGAACAAACCGAGATACAGAATCGAGCGACGGTGCCGCATCAGTGCAGTCCCTTCTGCGAATGAGGGGCTCGGTTGTGGACGGAGCAATCGTTTAACCACGAAATGCACCTAGGGGAGGACGCGAGTCCCGTATCGTCCGGGTTGAGGAATGTTTCCGGAGCGAAATTCCCGCTGGGTGATATGCCGACCATGCTGGGGGGGGACCGCTCGGTGCAACAGAACCGGGATCGGATTGGTGTGCACGACCACCTCGCGGCCATGGATATTCCGAGTGTACTGCTTGGCATGGCTCGTTTCTTGTACGCCAACCAGCAACAATAAAATCGCAATCCCTATTCCCAGCCGCGGCATGATGAACCCCCTGCGCCGTGTGTTGCAGTTCTGAAACCCTACCGAAGTATATGCGCACTTCAGGACGCGGCTAGTTGCGAGCCTACAAGCTGCGTCGTCGAACCGATCATCCGCGCGAAGGGAATCGAATGGGCGGCAGGAAGGGACGGTAACGATTGTACGGCGATTGCGGACCAAACGGTCTAGGCCCGCCGATCCACGTCGGAATCCATCCACGGAGCATTGAGTTTCGAACCGGCGTCGAGGATCCTGGAGAAAGACGATCGTCCCATTTCGCTCCAAGGGCAACGCAACACATGATGAATCCAGGTTGGCTCGTTGAATCGGCAAGTTTGTGGGGGTTCCACGGCGCGATGATGGCCGAAGCTCATGAACCGCTGAGGAACGAAGCAGTTCATGAGTACTGGCTGCGCAACCGTGTGCGGTTCGACACCTGGAGCGATCGGCTGACCCAGCTCCAGCCCTGGCTCGCTTCCCAGGTTCCAACGACTCGACAGTCCGCGTGGAAAGAGACGAGCACGTTGATCGAAGAAATCCTGATGTCCGAGCCGCTAGCACGTGTTTGTACCGCGGTTGCCATGGAATTGGAAATGCGACATGTGGACTGCGATAGTCGAGCGATCCTGCACAACGTGCTCAGCAATCATCTCGAATTGCGCAATCGCTCTCTGGCTTGCATTCTCGAAGGAATCGACGCGGGAGTCGACGAGGCCCAGCGTCTCAATCGACTCCGCAGGTACCTCGAACATTGGACCGATCTGCTTCTCGGATTCTTCGCTCCTGAAGAAATATGCGATTCCTATGCGTTCTGCCCGGAACGTGCCGGCGACTTCGCCAGTGAGTTTGGTCATCGATGCCTGGGAGCCGAATCGGAAACGGTTTGGTCCCTCTTGCTAGCTGGAAACCGAAACTGGATTCGCAAACATGGAGCAACCGAAATGCTCTACCCGAAGTTGAGTCATGACGTGATCGGTGCTGCGTTGGGAATGGTGCACCCCGTTTGGTTCGACTCCCTTGGACTGCTCCCGTCCCGCGCTGCCCAAAAGATATCCCATAGCCTCAACTATGTCGATCGAACCGTCGAAAGCCTGGTCGATGGCTCATGGGAAATGCTCTCGACCATCCAGTCCAAGAGCGCGAGCCGATTGCCGTTCTAGGGGAATGCGGTCCCTATCCGACTTGCAACGTCGATTCGAGATTCTTGAGGATGTCTCGAACTTGCACTTTGTTGCGTCCGAAGGCGATCGAATCGTTGCTCGAAAGCCATTCTTCCACTTTCCGCTGAGCCGAAATCACCGTTGAGTGCTGGCGTTTGCCGAAATACTCACCGATTTCGGAAAGAGCCGTCCGCGTGTACTTGCGAGCCAGGAACATGGCCAGCATGCGAGGTTGACTCACACTCTGGCACTTGGTCTTGGCCCGAAGCATTTCGTCCTGCAATCCAAAGGCTTCGCAAACCACGCGTTCGATATCATTCAATCGAACGACCGGTTGGCTCGCCCGAACCAGATCCCCAGTGCATCGGAAGGCATCGTCTTTGGTAAGCGGCGAATTCTGCAGACGCTGTTGGGCGACCAGTCGATGCACGATCCCTTGCAAAATCCGCGCATCTCCGCCGCATTGCGTTGCTAATTCGTGCAACACGTCGTCGGCGATCTGCACTTCATGACGACCGCAAATCCGCTGCAGCAGTTTCTCCCGCGTCGAGACATCGACCGGATCGATACCGCAACACATGCCGCCGGACAACCGCGCGTAAAGGTCCGTGCCGAGCCCCATCAATTCATTCAGGCCACGATCCGCAACCAGAATGACCTGGCGACGTTCCCGCAGCAACATATCGATGGTGTTTCTGAGTTCCGCCAACGTGCCGGACTTGCCCAAGCAAAAGTGGACATCGTCGATCACGAGCGCTTCGACATCACGATACTTCCTGCGGAAATTGGCGAAGCCGCCGCCACGGGCGCTCTCGGTGTACTCGATCGTAAACTGCTCGCCGGTCAACGTCAGAACACGACGCATCCGATACTGCTGACGCAGTCGCTGGGCCAGGGCACTCGCCAAATGCGATTTCCCGACGCCATGCGGGCCGTAGAGCAGAAACGGGCTGACTTGGCCAGGCCTCTCGAGCACCATCTGGGCGGCCGTGTAGGCGAGCCGATTGTGGTCCCCGGAAATGAAATCCTCCCACCGCGTCTCATTTTGCTTTCGCATGGAGGCAAGGCGTTCCGCCTCCGCATCCGGCGATTCCGACCGCACCACGCGCAATCCCACGCCCGCTCCAACGGCCTCACCGCGCAGGGAATCCTGCGACGCAGCCGATGCGTCGGCGGAAGGTGCGGATGAAGGCAACGCGGGGATAGCAGTCACGGTCGTGGCGACAAGGGTGGTTTCCGTTTGGCTCTCCGTGGGGGCTACCGTTGCTCCCGCGGCGGAATCTCTATCGTACGCGATCTCGCCCTCGGCTGGGGTTCCCGAGTCCAAAAAGGGAGATTTTCCCCTCCGTTTGGGGGTGACCACGCACCCCCAGTCCGGCCCGGCGCACTGGGCAATGACTCCCTGCAAATCCCCACGGAACATCGTATTGATGCAATTGGCGAGAAATTCACTGGAGACTTCGATTCCTATCGTATGCGTGTCGGCCAAGCTCCAACGGGTCCCAGAGCCAAACCACAACTCCATCCGATCTTTGCCTAATCGTTGCCGTAAAGCTGTTGCAACCGTGTCGAGAAGTGTCTTGTGACACTCCTCTCCATTCTCGGGCGCTCTCCGCATCGCGATCTCCTATAGCCTTGCGATCTTCGCTCGTCTTCACGAGTGGCTCATCCAATGCAGCAGGAACCCTCCTGCCGTCGCAACCGCGAGCCCACCGATTCCCAACCGACGGTCTCCGTTGCGGGTGGCGATTGTAGATTTGCTAGCTTACGAGTCAAATTGTTTTGGAGCGGGCGACGAAAAGTTTTTTGAGGAGCGTGCGAAGATGCGGGAAAGGACGCAGGGAACCGTTGGAGTGGTCGCAAAGATTGTTCATCGGACGTCGGCAAGCCGCGCGTGGAAAACTTGTTTGGAGTTGCAATCGGTTCGGTCGCGCGTTGTTGATTTCGAAGGTACTGGGAGTTTCGCCATTGCAAACGGGATGTGCGAGCAGACAACACGCGTTACAATCTGACTCGGTGCAGTTACTGCCCAGGCCGGAATTGACGATGCAGCAATCGCCAGTGCCGCTGTCGGGCGAACTTCTTCAGCCAATCGGGATGCGACCATGAACATGCTCGAATTGATCAAGCAAGGCTTATTCTCCAGCATTGGGCTGGCGAGTCTCACGCAGGAGAAAGTCGCGGAGATTGTCGCCGAGGTGGGCAAGCATATCCCGCTGTCGGAACAACAGGCTCGCGAGTTCGCCAAAGAGATGAACGAGCGAAGCGAACAAGCCAAGAACACCTTTGGCGCGAAATTCGACCAACAGGTCGATCATGCGATGATTCAAATGGGATTGGTGAAGAACGAAATCCGCAAGGCAGCGGAATCGGCGGGAGACACGTTCAACCGCGCGGTCGAGGAACAGGTACGAACCGCCTTGGAAAACATGGGAGTCGCGTCGGCTGACGAAGTCGAGTCGCTCAAGCAGCGAGTCGCAATACTCGAGGCGAAGCTCGAAAAACTCAATTGACCACGTTGCGCAGCGGTTCTCCCCGCAGCGCCCGCAGCACCTCCCAAGCCCCTTTGGTCCGAAACTCCTCGCAGCCTTCGTCGCAGTAAAACGCGGTGTGGGGATTGAGGAGGAGCCGGTCATGGGCGGGATGAGTTGGATCTCGCCACGCTTTCAAGACCGGGCTATCCGGTTCCGGCGGCTCTTTTTCCAGGACATCGATCGCCGCTCCCGCTAGATGATCGTTGGTGAGGGCAGCGATCACCGCCATCGTGCTCACGACGCCACCGCGGCTGGTGTTCACCAGGTACGAACCCTTGCTCATTTTTGCGATTTCCCGTTCGCCGATCAACCCGCGGGTTTCGTGGGTGAGCGGACAATGCAAACTGACGATGTGCGAGGTGGCTAAGAGTCGTTCCAAGCTCGATTCGCGCGCGATACCCAAGGCTTTGTCCACACCATCCTTCAAGTAAGGGTCGTAAAACGCGACGTCGAACCCGAACGACTTGGCCCGCAGGGCGACTGCGGAACCGATACGACCACATCCGATGATTCCGAACCGCCGTCCTCGAAGTCGCGGGATCGGGAGCGCCTGGTCAACATTCCACGCCCCGATCCCCCGTTTCAAACGGCTATTGAGGAGATGAGTTCCCCTGGCCAAGCAGATCGCCATCCCGATCGCGGAATCCGCAACCTCTTCGGTACCGTAATCGGGCACGTTGCAAACCGGGATCCCGCGCTCGCGGGCGGCCGCGATGTCGATGCCGTCGTATCCAACCCCCGGTCGCACGATGACTTTGCAGCGTTCAAGCCGATCGATCGATTCCTTGGTGAATCGAAAATAATGGTAAACCATCACTGCGTCGGCATCTTCGATCCGTCCCACCAATTCTTTCTCGCTCAACGCGTCGAGCGCGACAACCTCGGCGACATCTCCCAAGACCTGGCGCTCGTAGTTCAACGGTTCGACGATCAAATCGGTAATCACAACGCGAAAGGGTCGGTCCATGGAGTTTCTGACGTCAATCGAAAGAGGACAGGAAGGATACTAGGTGCCAGCAGCGCCCCTGGCGCTAGCGATCGAGACGAGAATGCTCGATCACTGCAACCACTGAGCGACTTGTTTGGCGAAGTAAGTCAAAATACTGCAAGCGCCAGCGCGGCGAAAGGCGATCATGCTTTCCATCACGACGGTTCGCTCGTCGAGCGCCCCGGCCTGCGAAGCCAACTTCAGCATCGCGTACTCCCCGGATACCTGATAAACGGCGATCGGAATGGGAAAGGTATCGTGCAATCGTTGGACGATGTCGAGATAGGGCATGCCTGGTTTAACCATGACGATATCGGCCCCCTCGGCGATATCCAACGCCACCTCGCGCAGCGCTTCGGTCGTGTTCGAGGGATCCATCTGGTAGGTTTTCTTGGTGGCTCCGCCGAGATTTTTCGCCGATCCCACCGCATCCCGAAACGGTCCGTAGAATGCGGACGCGTATTTCGCGGCGTAACTCATGATGGCGACGTGCGAGAACCCCTCGGCATCGAGCGCCGCTCGAATCCGGCCGACTCGTCCATCCATCATGTCCGACGGCGCGATGACGGTGCATCCCGCCCGAGCTTGGTTGATGGCCTGTCCACAGAGAATGTCCACCGTAAGGTCATTGGCAACGTCGTTATCCACCACGACGCCATCATGCCCATGCGTCGTGTAGGGATCCAAGGCCACATCGCAAACGATCCCCAGCGAATCCCCGCATCGATCGCGAATCGCCTTGGTTGTCCTGCAAATAAGATTGTCCGGATCGAGCGCGTGGCGACCGTCGTCGCTCTTGAGCGCCGTGGGTGTCACTGGAAAAATCGCAACGCAGGCGATCCCCAGATCCTTTGCCTGTTCCGCGTGCGCGACGGCCAAGTCGATGCTGACTCGTTCCACGCCTGGCATGGAGGCAATCGGCTCCACCGATGCGGTCCCTTCCTTGACGAAAATCGGCCAAATCAGGTTGGCGGGGGTCAGATGCGTTTCCTGGACCATGGTGCGAGACCATCCCCAGCGACGCAATCGCCGCAACCGGGAATTTGGGAATGAACCGAAAGGAGACGGGGTTTGCATACGCCGCGCGAGTGCTGGTGGCACCGGTTCCATTGGGATAAAATGAGGGAGTGTGTGGAGCGACTTTATTTTAGTGCAAACCCCTGGATTCATGAGGCCGTGATGCGACCCTTTTTTCGAATTGCCATTGCCGCAGCGTTGTTTCTCGCGACCAGCATTGCGGTCGGAGCGCCTCTGGCCCACCCCCAGGATGTGGTTCGCAACGAACATGCCAACGGTTTGCCCGCGCCATCCGGAGATGGCTGGGAACCTTTGTTCAACGGCACGGATCTGTCGGGGTGGCAGCAGCGCAACGGATGGGCTGTGTACCGCGTGGTGGACGCAACTATCGTCGGCACCACCTCGAAGCACAGCCCGAACTCCTTTTTGTGCACCAGCAAGGAATACGACGACTTCGAGCTCAAGTTCCAGGTTTGGGTCGATGACCCGCTCAACTCCGGGGTTCAGATTCGTTCCCTGAGCATCCCGGAACGGGATTCGGGCCGCGTCCATGGGCCGCAGGTAGAAATCGAGTCGATGGGTGGAACCGCAGGCTATGTTTACGGGGAAGCGACCGGCCGGAACTGGATCTCGCCAACCCAGCCTCCGCATCGTCATTTCAAGTCCGGGACTTGGAATCAGTATCACATCCGCGCCCAAGGAAACCGGATCCAAACCTGGATCAACGGCAATCTCGTCGAGGATATCACCGACGCAAAATCGCATCGCAAGGGATTTATCGGCTTGCAGGTCCACTCGATTGGCGCCGATCAAGGCCCCTTCCAAGTCCGGTGGAAGGACATCGCGATCCGATCGGTGAAGCCATGATCCCAGAAACCATCCAAGATTTTTTCTCGAGGAACGCACCGGAAGGAACGAGGTAGCCTACCATGAAAAACGGTCTCAATACCTGGAGCATCGTCAGTTGCGCAGCCATCGCCATGGCCATCTCGGGATGTCGAGAGCCAATCCAGAGCGCCAACGTGTACGAACCGAACTACCTGTTTGCTGAGGTCATGAAGATCAGTCAGGAAACGGAAATGGATTCGGCCCTGGCGAAACGCCGCGATGCGATGACGGAAATGTTTGGCACTCCGAGCGCCCCGGTGATTCCGAAAGCCCTGCGCGAGGCCCCCTACGATGAACTCTTTTCCGACGCCAATTTGAAACTTGCCGCTGGCGATTCCACTGCCGCTGGGCTCTATGCGACCCAACAGTGCGCGTCGTGCCACGGGCTCACCGGTCAAGGCCGCGGCGCCGTGGCCGCAAGCCAAAATCCCTATCCCCGCGACTTTCGCCCAGGTTGGTTCAAGTTCAAAACCTCTTCGCGTTCCGCAAAACCTCTCAAGTCGGATCTAGTCCGCATCCTGCGGAAGGGGTTATCCGGCACGCAAATGCCGATCTTCGACAAACTCAGCGACGCCGAGATCAACGCGCTCGTGGATTACGTCGTATTCCTCTCGATTCGAGGGGAGTTCGAACGGACCATGCTTCAGGATGCGGCCATGGAAAATGGCGGCGATGAAGAAGAACTGCTGACCGCAATCGCCGATCGATGGGTCGAGGCCAAGGATTCCACCGAAGAATTTGAACTCCCCTCCTTTCCTGTGGTCGGCTCGGAAACTCCCGACACAGCAAACCAACTGGCCGAGTCGATCCAAAAAGGAAAAGAGCTTTTTGCTGGGCCCGTCGCGGCTTGTTCGCAGTGCCATGGCGAGGGAGGAAACGGAGTTGGAACGAAGCTCCCCGACTACGATGACTGGACCAAGGAATGGACCGCCAAGATTAGTTTGAACCCGGACAACCTCGACGAGATCGCTCCGTTGATGGCGCTCGGGGGCATGAAGCCACAGCATCTCAAACCGCGAAGCATCGTCGAAGGGCATTTGCGCGGAGGTCGCAAACCGATCGATATCTACCGACGCATTCGCTACGGAATCGCCGGCACTCCGATGCCTGCCGCATCGCTCGCCGCCTCCCGCGAAGAGACCGGTCTGCAACCCGAGGATCTTTGGCACCTGGTGAACTATGTGCTGTCGATCGCCCAGGTTCCGCCTCCTACCGTCCCTTCGACGCCAGCTGGCGATTCCGTCGCGAGCTCACCTTGAACCCTACGTATGCTCTTTGATTCGCAGGACAAACTGGTCGCGGCCAAACGCGGAGATGAAACCGCCCGCGGGGAACTGCTCGACCGATTTCGCCCATACCTCAACGTCATCGCGCAGCGCATGCTCGACGACCGAATCCAGGGGCGACTCGACTTTGCAGATGTAGTGCAAGCTACATTTATGGAGGCGTCCAGAGACTTTGATTCCTTCCGTGGCGAGTCGGTCGAGTCTTTCCTCGCCTGGCTCCGCAATATCCTTCGCAACAACATCGCCACCGCCCATCAAGAGCATCTGGTGACCCAAAAGCGATCCGCACGGCGCGAAATCAGCATGGCTACCCCTACCGGCGATCCCGGCAGCGAAGTTCAACTTGCGAACATCTTGCCAGCCGAGACCTCCACCCCCAGCCAACGGATCATGCGCGATGAGGCAGCGGTGGTCCTGGCTACATGCCTAGAACAAATCCCGGACAACCAGCGGGAAGCGATCCGCATGCGCTACCTGGAGGGCATGTCGCTCAAGGAGATCTCGAAGAAGATGGACAAGTCCGAGATGGCGGTCGCGGGGCTCCTGAAACGTGGGCTTCAAGGTCTTCGCGATGAGATGCGAACCATCCAATCAACACTGAGTTCCCTGATGTAAAGGCGGAATTGCCCTATGACAGAATCCGATTCGAAACGTTCGGGAACGAAAGGTTGCCTTTGGGCTGTCGGCATCCTGTTCCTCGTAGTGCTGCTCGTTTTCTCAAGCCTGTTGTCCTGGTGGGCTATCCAAGACGGGAGAGATCGAAAATTGGTTCAGTCCGCAGCGTCTGAGTTGCGCAACCGTGGGGCTCCGGTCGACTCCGAAAGCCTCAAGGCGATCTACGAATCGAAAACCGATCCAACCGACGCGGTCGCCTGGAACAAAATTTTCGACGAACTCAAATCGGAAGGGTTCGCCGCATGGAGCAAAGGGGTCGAAATCTTCGACAGCAACGCTCAAGGTGCCGGTTGGACGGAAACTGGATGGACGGGTGAAGCCGCTGAACGAAATCTCGTCGCCAAGACCGAAGATCTCCGACGACGCATTGGCGAACTGGTGCGGAAACCGAACGCTGTTCGATTCATCAACGACTTCGATGGTTTCCTGACAATGCTGTCTCACGCTCAGCAGCAGCGGCAAGTACAACGTCTCATTGCCACCGAGTTTCAAGTCGCCTTTGCGGATCGCGACTCAGCGGCCTGTCGCGAAGCGATCCAGACCTCCCTCGGAGTGGCTCGTCTGAGCCGTGCGGATCCTTTCTTAGTTTCCCATCTGATCAATGTAGCTTGCCATGGCATCGCGATGATGGATGTCCAACGCGCCATCGAGTATGACGTTTTCAACGAACAGGATCTCAAGGCGGTGTGGGAGATGATCGCCAACGACGAACTCAGCATTCAACGTTTGCCGTGGATGATCCAAGGAGAACGGGCTGTTGGGCTAAGCGTCATCGAGGACCCCACCAAGCTCGAAGGAATGCTGGATTCGACGAGCCAAGTCTACATGAAGTGGGTGGGGCCATCCCATCGCGATATCCTGAATCTCGTTACTTTTTATGGGGACTTTGAAAATCTCGACATCTCGGACATCGACGCATTGCAAACCGAGGCATTTCGGCTTTCGAACTCGATCGAAAACGAGGTGCGCACTGCGGGACCGCTAGGACTACGGCATTGGATCCTCACATCGTCGCTTCTTCCTGCAGGCGGCGCAGTCGTCGAAGCCCTAGTTCGCGATGTCGTCCTGGAACGCCTCACGCGCCTCGCGCTCGCCATGCGTTTGTACGAAAAACGCCATGGTCAGTTTCCCGATACCCTCGAAGCCCTCAACGAGGTGGGATTTGATTCGAAGACCTCGGCACCTTGGGGAGGCAAGCCCTTTGGCTACCGTCTGGAGGAAGGGGTTGCCGTCCTGTGGGGAACCCCCCCCAGGGTCGGCCCACACACGTCCGACGAGCCACCCGAGCTAGACGATACGTCGGCAGAGTTCTCGCTTGAGAAGATGTTTTATCTTCGATTGCGTCCATCGTCGAAGTAATCCGACTCATGAGGGATACGTTTGGTTCGAGTGCTCGAAGCAGATGGAGAAGTGATGATGGAGGTGCGGTTGTTCGCGGGTGCTCGCGAAGCGATTGGGAGAGAATGCCTCACGATCGAGGTCGGCGAGATATGCACTGCCCGAGTGGTCAAGGAAACGATTGCTCGGATGTATCCAGAGATTGCTCCGCTGGTACGAGCCAGCCGAATCGCTGCCGGGAATGCGTTTGTTGCCGACGACGACCGCTTGGAATCCGCCATCGAAACGGGTAAAACGATCGCTTTGATCCCACCCGTTAGCGGCGGATGAATTCCGCGCACGAAGACCATGAACTCCCTCGAGAAGACCCTTTTCAACGAACTCGACAACCTGACGCTCGTCGATTCGCATTCCCACATCAATCCGCGTCAGCCTGCAGCGCAGAATCTCGGCGATCTGCTCGGTTACCACTACTACACCGAACTGGTTCACTCGGCGGGCATGCCCCGCGATACGATCGAACAGGAAGGTTTATCCCCTAAGGAGAAGGTCGGGCGACTCTTTACGCGACTGCACGAAATCGACCACACGGTTCAGTGGGAATGGTTTCTCGATATTGGCCAGGACCTACTCGATCTCCCCCGAGAGTCGATCGACGCGGAACACTGGGAAGCATGCTTTGACCGCGCGTCGGAGCGCATGCAGCAAGCCGACTGGGCAGAGCGAGTTTTGCGGGAATCCAACGTGGAGCGGATCTTCCTGACCAACGATTTTGATGACAAGCTCGACGACTTCGATACGCACCGCTACGTGCCGTGCCTCCGCACCGACGATTTGGTGTTCCATCTCCATTTGGACCGAACCCGACAGCGACTCTCGGCGGCCTGCGGCGAATCGATCTCGAGTTTACGGGATATACAACGAGGTATCGGCGAATTGTTTCGGTACTTCACCTCCCACGGCGCCCGGGCATGTGCTATCTCGCTCCCTCCCTGGTTTACCCCGCACCGGATCGCATGCGACGATCCTTCCGCGGCGGCGAGTTGGCAGCGAGTGCAGGTTGCGGGCGAAGGGGCAAGCGAGGAAGACCGCCGAAACATCGCCTACTGGGTTTTCTGGCGATTGGCAGAGTATTGCGTTGAGCATCGTTTGCCATTCGATTTAATGATCGGCGTGAATCGACGCGTGTATCCCGGTGGCGTCTACCAGGGGCAGGATCTGTACGATTCGCGTTGGTCGCTGATCCAGTATTCCGAGTTATTCAACTCATTTACGAACCTCAAGTTCCCGATCTCGGTCCTAGCATCGGTCAGCAATCAGGAGCTGGTCGACTACGCATGGATTTTCCCCAACGTCCTTCCCCATGGGCATTGGTGGTACAGCAATACTCCGACGTTTATCGAACATGACCTTCGCGCTCGTATCGATGCGGTCCCCCGGAACAAATTGCTCGGCTACTACAGCGACGCCTACAAACTCGAGTTCATCTTGCCGAAATACCGAATGTACAAAAGAATCTTGGCCAAAGTCTTGGCGCAGTCGGTCTGCATCGATCGCGGCAAGAGCGAAACGCACGCCGTTGAACTCGGGAAACAGATCTTGAGAGGCAATGTGGATTCCGTCTTCCTCGAAACAAATGAGTAAGAAACTCGCATCGTGAAAAAAGTTGGACTTGTTGGATGGCGTGGCATGGTGGGGTCGGTCCTGATGGATCGCATGCACGCGGAGGAGGATTTTGCCCACTTCGAACCTTGCTTTTTCTCCACCTCCAATGCAGGGGGCGATGGACCGATGGTCGGGGTACGATCGACGGGAGCGTTGCTCGCGGCCAATGACCTCGATGCCTTGGGCCGCATGGATGTGATCCTGACATGTCAAGGAGGAGACTACACCACCGCGGTTCACGACTCGCTTCGCAAGAAGGGGTGGAAAGGTTACTGGATCGATGCTGCCTCGACCTTACGGATGCGCGACGACACCGTCATCATTCTCGACCCGGTCAACGAAGCCGTGATCAAACGGGGACTCACCTCCGGCATCCGTTCCTTCGCGGGTGGCAATTGTACGGTCTCGCTCATGCTCATGGCGTTGCACGGATTGTTCCGGAACGATTTGATTGCGTGGATGACCAGCATGACCTATCAAGCAGCGTCGGGGGCCGGCGCTCAGAACATGCGGGAACTTCTCAAGCAGATGGCATGTGTCGCCACGGCCGCGGAAGGACTCTTGGAGAACCCCAGCGCTTCGATCCTCGAAATCGACCGCGCGGTGACCGACATGATCCAGAATCCGGGACTCCCCATGGAGCACTTCGGCGTTCCGCTCGCCGGATGCTTGATCCCTTGGATCGACAAGGATCTCGGGAACGGCCAAAGCCGCGAAGAGTGGAAGGGGCAAGCGGAAACGAACAAGATCCTGGGACTCGCACCTGCCGCAATTCCCGTCGATGGGATCTGCGTTCGCATCGGAGCGATGCGGTGCCATAGCCAAGCCTTGACGATCTGCCTCAAACGTGATGTGCCGATCGATGAACTCGAAGCCATGATCGGATCCGCCCACCCGTGGGCGAAAGTGGTTCCCAACCAGCGCGAGGCAACCATCCGAGAATTGAGCCCTGCGGTCGTCAGCGGAACATTGACCTGCCCGGTCGGCCGACTTCGGAAATTGGCGCTCGATCCCTCGAAGCCCGGATGTTTTCTGTCCGCGTTCACGGTCGGAGACCAGTTGCTCTGGGGGGCAGCAGAACCGCTTCGGCGGATGTTGCGCATCGTGCTCGATTACAAAGGCTGAGCCACGAACTCAGGGGGACGCCAACAGTTCCTCGATGTGGGCAGAGAGCAGCTCGCGCTGCTCCGGCTCGACCCAAAGATAGGATCCGACCAAGTCACCTTTGGCATCGACTAGGCAAAATCGGTCGGGATGCCCGCGTCGTTCCACACCGGGCAGAAAGAACATTTCGGTCCCGACCTTGATGATGTCGTCCAAGGAACCGGTAAGGAACAACCAACGGTCTTTGTCTGCGTTGAAGGCGTTCGCATACTCTGTGAGTACTTCCGGCGTATCGACTTCTGGGTCGACGGAGATGCTCACCAGTTTGATCGGCCTGTCCTTGAATTTGGATTGCAGCAGTCGCATTTCGCTGCTTTGTCGTTTGCAAGTCCCTGGGCAGGTCGAAAAGAAAAAACAAACGACGTACGGTTCCCCGAGCAGTTCGTCCGACTTGACCATTCGCCCGCTCCGTTCGGTGAGCGAGAACGTGCGCGTCCAATTGGGTTCATTGGCGACCGCTTGCCGCAGCTCCAACAGTCTGCGGCGATCCCCGGGATCGGGAGCAGGCGCGTCGACGGCGGGTTGAGAAGTAGCATCGGGAACATCGAGTGCTTGTTCGCTGTATTGCGGAGGCCTTGCCGCCCGCCGCCATTGGATCGAAACCATGGCACCCATGGTTCCGGCGAACAATCCCAACAAAACCCCGAGGGCGCGAAACAGATTGCGGTTCATTGGAACTCTCCTCGTTGCTTTCTCTGCACGATCCACAGGGCTAGTACGAATGCCAGGCCTGCAAACACGGCCGATGTCCACCAACATTCCGCGAGTCCAACGCTCCAAAAGGAAGAACTCACGGGGGCGGTCTCTTGGCCGGCGGCCAAGTAATGCCGCAGCCCGCCGACCACGTACGTCATCGGATTGAGCTTCATGATCCAATGCAGAGCGAGTTGCCCGAGCGGTTGCTCGGGATTGCCGGATGGAATCGGAAAGAACGCACCGCTCATCAACCACATCGGCAACAATACCAGGTTCATGAACGCATGATAGCTTTGGGTGCTGTCCATCGGCCAAGCGCAGAGGACTCCCAAGCCCGCCAAGCCCAGAGACGCCACGAAGAGAAACACCAGGAGAGGTATCAGGTGCCATCCCATGGCAAATGCGCCTGTGCACCATGCCAAACCTAGGAAGAATACCGCCTGAGCCCAAGCGATCGCGGCGCACCCAAACGTCTTGCCCAGTACGATCGCCCATCGCCCAGGTGGAGCAACCAAGACCCCCTGCAAAAACCCTTCCCGTCGATCCTCGATGATGGTGATGGTCGCGAAGATCGCCGTGAACAAGAGAATCAATGCGGTGGCGCCTGGCAGAAAGTACCCCATAAAATTTTCTTGGGGAACGGGGCCTCGAAAGGCTCCGTGCAAGCCGGTTCCGAACAGGATCCAGAACAAAATCGGTTGCCCGAGGGCAGCGATCACACGAAAGGGCTGTCGGAAAAACCGAATCCACTCTCGCTGCGCGAGCATCCGGGCGGTTCGGAGACCGACCGATACGGACGGAGTGGTGGAGGAAGCTTGGGAGGAAATCGTGGGTGGAGCAGAAATCGCATTCATTGCGAGGTTATGGTAGCGCAACGAGCGGGATGTTCAAGCCGTATACCGTCTCGATTCCTCCTGTACCATGCGATTTATGTGCTCGAGAACGCGTCTCTCGATTTCTTCGATCCCGCGGAGCGTGTCGTAAATGCTTGGAGAATCCGGCGACGCAGCGGTCTCCGGGACGGCTGCCTGGCTCGATGCGGACATGCCCGGATCGTAAATCACTACCTGATTGCGCCCCTGCTCCTTGGCGCGGTAAAGCGCCTGGTCGCTGTGTCGGACGAGGTCCCCCAGCCGTTCTCGGCTCTCGAGTCGCGCCGCCCCGGCGCTGACGGTCACGCGGATACGATGGCCCTCGGCCTCGACGACGTCATCGGCGATCGTCGCCCGAAGTTTTTCGGTCAACTGAGCAGCTTCCTCGATCGTGCCTGCCACGAGAATGGCAAATTCCTCTCCTCCATACCGCGCGACTAGGTAGCAGTCGACCGAACACGCGCCGAGATGTTCGGCAACGCGTCGAAGAACGACGTCACCAACCGAATGCCCGTAGGTGTCGTTGATCTTTTTGAAGTGATCGACGTCCAGCAGGACCAGGCTGATCGGTTGATTGCCACGCAGATGTTTCGCGTACAATTCGTCCAGCCCTTGATCAAATGCGCGGCGATTGGGCAATCCGGTCAGGGAGTCGGTTCGTGCTTCGGTCAAATAGCTTTCGAGTTGGCTGTGCTGCTCTTCGAGTCGTTTCTCTGCCGCGTCGAGGCGACCTTGCATCTGAGAATTGGCCTGGAAAATTTGATCCAGAATCGGCTTCAACTCCGCGGCATCTTTGGCGGGCAGGTTGTTCGACAACTCGAGCAACTCGTGCATCCTCGTCCGATACTGCGCGATATCGCTGGCGATGTTGTTGGTGGACTCGGCGATTTCGCGCACCATCGTGATGAATTCGCGCGGGTCGACCCTGGCAGGCGCAGCCTCGAGAGGCAAATCGGGAGTCGCTCGACGCGCCAACCAAAATCCGAGTGCAATACCAACAGCCAACAAGGTCGTGCCGAACAGCAGACCCGTCATCAAGTAAAGTATTTGGGATGCAATCACGTTGTGTCTTGGGAACGAGCCGCGCCAGCGCTCGATACTCCAGGACTCGAACGGTGGAGATATGGTTGTCGAATGCCACCCTCTCCCAGGGCGGAAATAAGATTCTCCGAGACCGAAACCCCGGACAAATCCTCCGTCTTCGCAATGGTGATGATCCCGTTTGGCGAGATGGTAAAACCGCGGGCTCGATCTTTCTCGAGGTCGTACCCAATCTCGAATCCTGGCGGAATCTGGACATGCTTGTCGATAATCGCACGGCGAATCCGCGCGTGGCGACCGACTTGCACGCCCTCGAAGAGGATACTATCGGAAACGTGTGCGTAAGAATTGACGCGCACACTCGGCCCCAAGACGCTGCGTTGAACCCAACCGCCGCTAACGATTGTACCGCTACAAACGATTGAATCGATTGCAGCCCCGGTGCGTTCGGCATCCCCCTGGGTTCCAAAGACGAATTTCGGGGGGGGCAGGTTCGGTTGGTGGGTGCGAATCGGCCAGGCGGAATCGTAAAGGTTCAGCAGCGGATCGATGCTGACCAGATCCATATTGGCTTCGTAATAGGCGTCCAACGTACCAACATCGCGCCAGTAGGCGTCCCGCTTTCGGTTCTCATCCTTGAACGGGAACGCAAAAACTCGGGCGCGATCGATGTTCGCGGGAATGATGTTCTTCCCGAAATCATGATGGCTCTTGGGATTGTTTGCGTCGGCGCAAAGCTGCTCAAACAGGAACCTCGTGTTGAAAACGTAAATCCCCATCGATGCTAACGCATGATTCGGATCATTGGGGATCGGAAGCGGATCGCTGGGCTTTTCCTGAAAGCCGATGATTCGGGAATCCTCGTTGATTTGCATGACACCGAATTCGGTCGCTTCCGACCGCTTGACCCTCAATGCGCCAATCGTCAGATCGGCGCCCACCGAACGATGGTAATCGACCATCGCGCGGTAATTCATTTTGTAGATATGGTCACCGGCCAAGATCAGCGTGTATTCAGGACGCTCCCGCTCGATCGAGTAGATGTTCTGATAGACCGCATCCGCAGTCCCTTGGTACCAGTTTTCATCGATTCGCTGCTGCGGTGGGAGGATGTCGATGAATTCGTCGAGTTCGCGGTGAAAAAACTCACTCCACCCCAGATGGATGTGCCGGTCTAGGCTCATCGCTTTGTACTGCGTCAGCAACAGCATGCGTCGAATGCCACTATTAAGGCAGTTGGACAGCACGAAATCGATGATCCGATAATTTCCGCCAAACGGAACCGCCGGCTTGGCTCGATCGCGAGTCAAAGGCTCCAACCTGGTTCCCTTGCCTCCTGCCAAGATGACTGCCAATACATCTCTCATGTCGCTTCTCCAAAGCGTCATATCCGACCTCGCCCGCGCGCTGGCGAGAGGACGTTCCGGCCTACCAATCCCTTATTCCTACATCGGCGGCAAAATGCCTGCCGCAACAGGAATACTAAGAGCGTTTACGCCACCCTTGAAAATTTACCACAACTCCGTGTCTTCTCCTACCCGCCTGCCGTCGGAATTTCAAATGTCCGCCAGGCTTCGATCGTACACGCGGTGGGTTTTGGTGCGAGGAACCTTGCCCCGCTCGATGGACCCTCGCGAAAGCTGATTGCTCTCGAGCACCCACGAGAATTCCGCTTCCGTGATTCCGCGAGCCAGGCAATCGGGGAGCATGCGATGCAGCAATACCAGCCCCAACCCCCAACGCTGCCATTCCGGGACAATGTTGGTGCTGATCAAGCGAATGCGCTTGATCCTGCGGCGTTCCCAAAGGAGTCGAAGGAATCCGAAAGGAAAGAGCCGACCGTCGATTTTCTTGATGATCGGGTTGTAGTCGAGCAATCCGAGCCCCACTCCGACCGGTTCCCCATCGACTTCGATCACGCTGGTAACGTCGGGATCGATCAGGTAGCGGAGCGACTCCCCCACGCTCCGCGTTTCCGCCGGCGACATGGGAACGAATCCCCAGGTCCCTTGCAGCGCTCGGTTGTAGATGTCGAGGAACAATTCCACGTCGGCAGCAAAATTCTTGCGGTTCGCCGGTCGAACTCGAATGTTGAAGCGTTCCTTGACCTGATTCATCATTTGCATGATCTTCGGATCCATCGAATCGAGCATGCTGATGTTGCCGACGTAGGAATACAGATCCTGGGTTTTCTCGAATCCAAAACTCTTGATCAAGGAATCGTGATAGGGGGGGTTGTAGGTCATCATGAAGGTCGGGGGAGTGTCGAATCCCTCGACGAGCGTTCCCAATTCGTAGTTCAAGGACGGGTTGCATGGCCCGCGGACGTCGGTCATCCCCTCGCGTTTGAGGTACTGGCACGCCGCTTGAAATAACGCATGGGCGGCCTCGCGATCATCGATGCATTCAAAGAAACCGAAGAAGCCGCGCTTCTCATCGTATCGCTGGATGTGTCCGTAATTGATCAACGCCAGGATCCGCCCGACGACTCGCCCGTCCTTGCGACACAGCATGGCTTGGCACTTGGCGTTGTCGTAGAACGGATGGGGCTTGAAGCCAACCAACTCCATTTGGTTGATGCGGATGGGTGGAATCCAGTTCGGGTCGTTCCGATACAGATCCCAGATGAGTTGCATGAATGCCCGCTGGTCGCTTCGGGACTCAACGGGACTGACTTGATAATTCGCCATATTGCCGTTCTGTGACGGGGCCGCTGAAGGATTCGGAATTGGTGGAAGCCTCGGAATCGCTGGGAGATTCGGCAATGCGAGGCTGATCCGAGATTGTACGCGATTGCAACCTTCCCGCGAGGTGCCCTCCCAACACACCGCCGTAGTAAAGGGGCGCTGCAGCGGGTGGATAACCGAACCCCATGGCGCTGCCCAAATAGGTCCCGTAGGCAGGGTAGAGAACGTGATAGGCTTCGCGATGCAAATCGGGATCCCCGAGCGTTTCCACGTAAGCCAGAACGTCCGAGCTGGCAACCGCCTCATGATAGAGAGGCACGATGGGCAACCCGTAAAGCGCCGCATACGTCCCAGGATACGTGCGACGTGCAAAATCCTTGGCGTGCGCTGCCTCGTGAAGGGCGATGGCCGGCACGTCGCTATAGAGATGAACCGTATTGGTGTACGGATTGAAATGATCGGCTCCGAAGATCCGTCCAGGAATCAGGGTCTCGCCGAGTACGCTGAAGACACCAAGGCTGTACCGCCACGGCCACGCCACACTCCGGTTCACCGTCAACCGCCGCCAATCGTCCCAAGGCCGGTATTGATTCAATCGTACCTTGACGTGGTCAAGCTGATTGGCGGCCAAGTAGTCCCGCAATGTCGCTTCGGTTTCCGGCGAGATGCGATGGTTCTCGATGCGTTTGTTCCAGAGCAGGATCTTCGAGGGAATACCAACGACCCAACCGACACCGTCCAAAACCGGTCGAGGCTTGCCGCGCTCAATCGGCGGCGAGTTCATGGCCATCAAGCTCGGCGATGCTTTGCGCTGGGATAAAGGAATGGCATGAGGTGTCAGGGGATTGCACCCGAGCAACGCGATCAAAAGCAGAGGAATCGTCGAAAGCTTATTCACTGGGAGGCCGGAAACCACCGCCGGGCAGGATTTGAGTCGATGGGACACTGAGCGGTTCACCGTTCGGGAAAAAGATTCCTTGCAGCCACGATCCGGGCGTCCAGCGAGAACTCGGAGCCGGCGGTGGCAAAACCGTGCCGGGAGGCATCGCGGTTGGCGGCCCCGGCAGGATCTCAGGATTGGTCGGTACCAACGTGGGCGCGAGACCGTTGGCGACGGGTGGGGGAGGCGTGACTGCTATCCCCTGACCTGCTTGCAAACGAAGTTGCTCCGCGCTGGCGACCAGCGCTTCGTTGGGAACGATTGGCTCGGCACTCATCTGCACGTCGATGATCCGCTCGTCGCGCTGTTCGAATGGCCAAAGCGTTTCGGAAACGAAATCCAGCGGCGGAATCTCGTACCAAGGCGGATGAATCTTGCGGAGAAATTTTTCCGTTCGATACCCATCCTTCACGATTTCGATGCTTCGAGTTCCGTAATACGTGAAATTCGTAGAGACAGGAGTTAGCCCGATCGGCTGCTTGTCCACGTAGACCATCGCCCCGGCCGGGTTGGTCCGAACAGTAAGGCGCTTGCGAACGCAACCTGAACTTGCCATGCAGACGACGCCAAGCATTGCCCAGCAAGTCCACGGAACCCACCGCGTGCGGCGTGCGGAATGTTTCCTGAGTGTTCTCGTACCCCTCGAGGGGAGCAGCGATAGTGCGTCCATGGGGCGAACTGTAGATTTCCTTTCCGACCGCTATCAAGAGGGAATAGGCAAAATGGAGAGCCTAGGCCAAAATCCTCGGTCTCGCGTTCGGGATGTCCGCTTCTTTGCACCAAAGGGCGAATTGACGGAGAGAATTCCATCGTTTAAACCAGCCGTCCATCCCTATTCACCACAACTCAACTCATTCATTGGAAAGGAAATCATCCCCATCATGTCAAAAGATCTCAAAGGAGCTGCTGCGTCCGCGTCCGGCAAGGCGCTCAGCTGGATCGATGAATTCAAATCGTTCGCGCTCAAGGGAAATGTCATCGACTTGGCGGTCGGTGTAATCATCGGGGGAGCGTTCGGAAAAATTGTCGAATCCCTCGTGAAGAACATTTTCATGCCCCTCATCGGCGCGATCATGCCTGGCGATCAAGGGTACAAGGACTGGACTTTTGAAGTCGGCGGAAGCAAAGTTCCCTACGGAGAATTTCTCGGTGAGATCGTCAACTTCCTGATCGTCGCCCTCGCGTTGTTCATCTTCATCAAGAAGTTCCTGGGATGGGTGCTCAGCACCAAGAAGCAAGAGGCAGCCGAACCTGAAGTGCCGAAACTGAGCATGGATCAAGAACTCCTCACCGAAATTCGCGATCTGCTCAAGCAATCGAAAGCAGGCTAACCGCCGCGCAAGTTCTTGAGCGCGTCGCGAAGAGGGCGGCGGGCTGGAGGCGTTGGCGAACGATCGTCGATGTCCTTGAGTTGCGCATCCGATTCCGGCGAAGGGTTGCTCCCCTTCGCCCTTCGCTCCTGTCGCAGGCGACGCAATTCCTTGAGCAGATCGACTGCGGCTCCGATCGCTTCATCGGCCTTCCCTTCGGTAACGGCCCCCAACGCATCGATTGCCGCGGACGCACCGGGGGCCTCTTCCCCCAATGCCGCAGCAATCAACGACATCAGATCAGCCGACTCGTTTCGCATCGATTTCCAATCGACGATCGGTTTTTCAATCGTGCCACGAATGGGCAGCGTGATCTGGGGAACTCCGAGTTGTTGGACCGACTCGCGCCGCGCCAGCATCTCGAGCGGGACGGGGAACCCGACCTGGAGATCCAACTCCTGGCTGATGATCCCCACTCGTCCCGCGCTGGACATCTGGAGACGCGGATCGACTTTGGGCAACCCGATCTGCACCCCTTGGTGATCGATCATGCCATCGGCAGCGGAGACATCAATCCGGGAGCCGTCAATGAAGACCAACTCGTACACCGGTTCCTTGCCGCGAAACTTGGCAACCATATCGAGGATGCTCAGCACCACCGGTTCCATCGGCCCGGTGCGGACTTCATGCAGCGTCAACGCACCGCTCCCTCGCGAAGCCTCGGGATGCTCCAGAGGAATCTCGATGCGTTCGGTTTCGAGAGACACGCTTCCGTCGAACCACGCGGACTTGGCCAACAATGGAATCGCTCGCCCCAAACCCAACCGAACCAACTCGGGGCTGACCGCAACATGATCGAGTATGCGCGACGGCGAAACAACGAGTTTGGGTTCTCCATCGCGAGCAAGATATTCGAGGGTCGCGTTGAAGGGAGGGACTACCATCAGCAATTCCTCAGCGTCCTTGCTGATCACCGAGACCGACAAACCGACGACCTCAATGGCGAGATCGATGTTTGCAGATTTGGCGATGCGATCCGACGATTTCGCAACCTTATTGTCAGAGATCGCATCGACGAGCTTTTCCAGATTGGAAGTATTCTCGAGCACTTCGATATCGATCCGTGGCTCGACGATGCGCAGGCGTCCGAGATCTCGTCCGCCTAGCAAATATCCGATCAACGATCGATTCGATTCAATCGCTTGGATATCGATCAGATCCAAAGAACGCTGGCTGGATTCCCGGTCGGACTTCGGTGCATCGATTTGTTTAATGCGAATCCCTCGCAAAGCCAGCGGCTGCAGCCATCGGATCTCGGCCTTGTCCACGTGCAATCGGAAACCTTGGATCGCGAGACGATCGACCAGCGGTTGGTAGAACCATTTTGATCCGACGATCGTGGGAAACGCGGCTACCGCAAAGAACAGGATTGCCGGGATCCAGAACCACCATCGCCCGAACCAAGACCGTTTGCCGGGTGACGAAAGACCGCGATCCGGTCGAGTCTCGATCGCGTCATCGTCGGTGGACATGGCAGGGCTACCAGCATGCGAGGGGAAGCGGAAAACAAATCAGAAATCCGATTGGCTCACGAAGCGAGGCATCAATTCCCAACCGTTTGCGAATTGAACCTTCGACGCGATCGCCGAGGGTTCATCGTAACCGGAGCAGCCCCGTTTGGCGATTCCACGGCCGCAGGCAGCGAACGGCACCCACCCGTGCGAGTGCTTCTTGGTGCTGACCGGGGTCGGATGATCTGGGGTTACCAGAATGCGATAATCTCCGTGCTGCTTGAGAGCTTCATGGATCGGCCCGACAATGTGGCGGTCGATCGATTCGAGCGCCTTGACTTTCTCGTCAACGCGTCCTTCGTGGCTCGCCTCGTCGGGCGCTTCGACATGGACGCAGACGATGTCGTAACGGTGGAGCGCCTCGACGGCCCACCGCCCCTTGGCAGCGTAGTCGGTGTCCAGATAACCGGTCGCCCCGGGGACTTCGATCCGATCCCATCCAACCAGAGCAGCCAAGCCGCGGAGCAGGTCGACGGCGGTAATCATCGCGCCGCGAACACCGAAACGCTCATGAAAGGCCTGGAGCGTGGGTGTTTTTCCCAATCCCCACAACCACAAGTGGGTCACGGGACGAAGCCCGCGAGCACGCCGGTCGGTATTCACCGGGTGGTCTGGGAGAATCTCGGCGCTGCGCTGCATCAGATCGCTGAGCCAATCGCACCCCGGACCGCGCGGGTACTCATCGGCGACAGACAGATCGGTCAGGTCATGAGGCGCACGGGTCTTGGTGTCGTTGGAGAAGGGAGACGCAGTCCCGGCGGTTCCTCGGAAGATCAGTAGGTTCCGGTAACTGACCCCAGGCACAAACTCCCAAGGTTTTGCTCCGACCGCCGTTTGCATCGATTCGAGCAGGCGCTGGCTTTCTTCTGTCGAGACGTGGCCTGCCGTGAAGTCGACCATCACTTGATTCTCGATGGTGACGGTGTTGCAACGAATCGCCCAATCGTCCGGCCCCAACTCGATCCCGCGGGCGGCAGCTTCGATCGGTGCGCGGCCGGTGAAGTAACGGTTGGGGTCGTAGCCAAACAATGCCATGTTCGCGACTTCGCTTCCGGCTGGCAGATGGGCTGGGGTATTGTCCGAAACACCCACCAATCCTTCGCGGGCAACAGCATCCATGGCGGGCAGATCGGCGGCTTGCAACGGAGTTTTTCCACCCAGCGCGTCGACCGGGAAATCCGCGCATCCATCGGGAATTATCAAAGCGTACTTCATGTGCTTGTCCTATCGTGATCGAGTTGGTCAGTGCCCACCCTCGTAAACGCGCAAGCGAACACTGTGCTGGGCGACACTCGGCAGCTTGCGAATCTCCGCGTGGGCTTTGGCAGCATCCGTTTCCGTGCACTCATGGGTCATGATGACCAAGGGAACGAAACGCTCGTCTTCACTCTCGCTGGGTTCGTGTTGAATGATGGAGGAAATCGAAATGCGGTGCCATCCAAGGATACCGGTGATTTGCGATAAGACGCCGGGTTCATCGGCGACCAAGAAACGCAAATAGTAACGAGCCGAGGTCTTGGTGTACGGGATCATCTCGATGGCGCATTGACGGTCCGACCACAGTTCGAGCCGCCGGAACGTGATATCGGTTCGGCCGGCCGCGGTATCGATCATGTCGGCCACCACGGCCGATGCGGTAGGCATCTGGCCCGCTCCCTGACCGTGAAAGAACATGTCGCCGACGGCATCGCCAACGACCGTGATCGCATTGTAGGCGCCTCGAACCTCAGCGAGAGGGCGGCCGACGCGGACCAAGGTCGGCGACACATGCAACTCCAAGTTGTCGTCGATGAGTTGCGCCGTGGCCAGCAATCGAATGCGGTAGCCCAGCTGGTGGGCGTAGCGAATGTCCTCAAGGTCGAATGCCTCGAGCCCCTGGCGATGGATATCCGACCAGCGGACTCGAACTCCAAAAGCCAGATGGGCCAGGATCGCGAGTTTCTGGGCTGCATCGCTTCCATCGATATCCATTTGCGGGTCGGCCTCCGCGTAACCGAGCTGCTGCGCGTGGGCAAGCGCCCGATCGAATTCAACGCCGCGGTCCGACATCTGGCTGATGATGTAGTTGCTCGTGCCGTTGAGGATGCCTCGCAACGATACAATCTGGTTCGAGGAGAAGCATTGGGAAATATTTGCGATGATCGGAATCCCGCCTCCGACGCTGGCTTCGAAGGCGATGGTCCTCCCCAGCGACCGCGCGCGGTCAAACAACTCCTCACCGTGCTGCGCTAGGAGAGCCTTGTTAGCGGTCACCACATCCTTGCCCGAGTCGAGCAACTGCAGCATGATCGTTCGAGCTGGCTCGATGCCGCCGATCAAATGGGCCACCACCTCGATCTGTGGGTCCTGGAGCACCGAATTCAGGTCGTCGGTCAATACTCCGTCGGGCAATTCGATCCCCCGATCGCGGCATGCGTCCCGGACGACCGCTTTCTCCAGCCACAGGATTCGACCCGCGTGCCGAGCGAGCCGATCCCCGTGATCCAACAACAAACGAGCCACCCCGGTCCCCACCGTCCCCATCCCGACGATGGCAACCCGCGTTTTCTCCATCATTTGCTTTTGTGCCAATCGATCATTTGCTTTCTGTACCAATGCCGCGAGCCCAAAATGTAGACCAACTCATTTTTCACGCAATCCACGCCCCCCTCCCAATTTGCCACACCACCGCCCCCATCCGTAAATATCCTCCAAAAAAAATTCGGTGGAATCAGGGAGTTGCCGACGGTCGCCTGCTAGCATTGCGCCCTCGCTTGAAGGTATCTTAACGCGTCTGTTCGATCCCTTCCTCATCGATCTCCGGCAAGGATTCCGACATGATTCTTTCAGGTGAAGAGATACGCGCTCGGCTTGGAAAAGAGATCCAGATCTCCCCGTTTTGTGAAGATTCCTTGAATCCGAACAGCTACAACCTCACCCTCCACAACGAACTGCTGGTGTACGAGGAGGTGGTGCTCGACGTCAAAGAGCCGAACCGTTTCCGCAGGCTCCAGATCCCAGACGAAGGGTTGATTTTGAGTCCTGGACAGTTGTATTTGGCCCGCACCGTCGAGTACACGGAAACCCACCGGCTGGTACCGATGATTGAAGGTCGCTCGAGTCTTTCCCGACTCGGGTTGTTTGTCCACTGCGCCTCCGGCTTTGGAGATGTCGGGTTTTGTGGCCATTGGACGATGGAAATATCCGCCGTCCAGCCGATTCGCATCTACGGTGGTATCCGGATTTGCCAGATCGCCTATCATGAACTCGTTGGCTCGATCCGGGAGTACAGCGACGGAAAATATCAGAACAATTGCGATATTCAACCGAGCTTGATGTACAAGGAACTGGGGTACACTCGCGAGTACGAGCAACTGCAACTCGACTTTGATTCATTGGCCTCCTCGTGCAAGGAAGAGGCGGATTACACATTTGGTTCGGCAAGGCGAGGGTCGGCGGCGCAGACGGTCTAGCGGGTCGGCGATGGACTTGTCCGAGCAACTTACTTTTTACGATCTCGAATGAGCACCGCTACCCGCGAACAAATTGAAGCTGTGATTCCGCATCGCAAACCGATGCTCCTGGTAGATGAAGTTGTCGAACAAACCGACCGAACCATCAAGTGCAGGAAAACCTTTCAGCCCGACGAGTTTTTTCTCCAAGGACACTTTCCCAACTTCCCACTCGTGCCCGGCGTGATCCTGTGTGAGTGCTGCTTGCAAAGCGGTGCGATCTTACTGGCGCACGTTACTCCCGCCGAAGGGGTCGTGCCGGTCGCGACTCGCATCGATGGGGCGAAATTCAAGCGGATGGTACGGCCTGGTGAAACAGTCGATATCGAAGTGACTCTCAACGACATCGTCTCGAGTGCGTACTTCATGACCGGACGCGTAACCGTCAATGGCCAGTTGGCAGCTCGACTCGATTTCGCATGCAGCGTGGCAAAACCGGAGAATTGATCGTACCTTGTCCATGCTGATCCGTGTTCGAGCCATCGGTCGCGATGACGTCCCCTCGTTGGAAATGCCCGAGCGTTTTCGACGCGAAGTGGTTTACTTCATGACCCCCACGGACACCCCCGATGCTCCCAAGCTCGGAGCGAATGAATATTGGATCAAGCCGGAGCAGATTGCATGCTGGCTGGACGAAGGGGTCTTCCGTGTGGTATCTCCATTGGATGCCGAAGCGGTGGCGGAGATCGAACTGTCCGAAGATCAAGAGAAATGGCTGGAGTGGATGCACAAGCACGGACTGTCGATGATCCGTCTGGAATTGTAAGTTCGCCCGGGCACCTATCCCAGCCTTACCCAGCACTCTGCCTTACCCAGCACTCGTAGTCGCTGGGCCAATCATTCTTGGAGTCCGCAGGCACATGTTCCTGCTCGATCCGTTGGAAGTGGTTCAAGTCAAGCGGATCGAGGAAGGTATCCCCGGGGACCTTGGCTCGCACGCGGGTGATATGAAGCACACCAACGCGAGACCAGGCCGCGCGGTAAATCTCCGCTCCGCCAACCACAAATGGCAGGATCGGGGTAGAAATCGCGGCCAGGGCAGTATCGATGTCCGAGGCTACCGTGCCTCCCTCGACCACGAAATCCGTCCGTCGAGAGAGAACGATGGTTGTGCGCCCAGGGAGAACGCGCCCGATCGACTCGAAGGTGCGGCGTCCCATGAGCATGGCATGCCCCATCGTCAGCCTTTTGAAACGCTGCAGGTCGCTGCTAAGCTTCCACGGCAACGCATCGCCGAGTCCCATTACATGGTTGTCTGCAACTGCGACAACCATGTGCAATGGATATTCGGCGGAAAACATCGATTCCCTCAAGACCGGCGAATCATCGCCACGATTAGGCATCTTCTTTGCTGATGACGTTATACGCCAGACCGGCCACGGCGGCGCCGAGCAGAGGAGCGACCCAAAACATCCAGAGTTGATTGACGGCCCAGCTTTGGACAATCAACGCGGGACCGGTGCTTCGAGCTGGATTGACCGAGAGGTTCGTGACCGGGATCCCGATCAAATGGATCAAGGTCAACGCCAGTCCGATGGCAAGCGGTGCGAAGCCGGCTGGAGCCCGTTTGTCGGTAGAACCGAGAATGATCCAGAGAAAGAAGAAGGTGAGAGTGAACTCCGTGATAAAGCATTCGAGTAGGCTGTACCCCGACGGAGAACGTGCGCCGTAGCCGTTGCAGGCGAAACTCCCCAGCACAAACTCCGTCCGGCTGCTGGCGATGACGTATAGCAATCCTGCACCGAGGGCTGCCCCGATCACTTGAGCAAGCGCATAGGGAACGAATTCCGAGGCCGGGAATCGCTTCGCGACCATCAACCCGAAGGAGACCGCGGGATTCAGATGGCACCCAGAGATGTGGCCGATCGAATACGCCATTGTCAACACGGTGAGACCAAACGCAAACGCCACACCGAGATGCGCGATACCCATATTTAGGGGAGTATTTTCCGTGGTATCGAGAAACTTCGCGGCCAAGATCGCGCTGCCGCATCCACCAAAGGTTAGCCAAAACGTTCCCAGTGCCTCTGCAGCACACTTCTTCGCAATATTCATCACACTTTTCCTCAGGACAAATCAATTACTTCAAATCCCTGGCGATACGTTCGCCGCAGCAAATTCTGAGCCCCGTCATGATTGGGTATTCGCATCGTTTCATGCTGCCAAATCAATTCTTGATGAGGGAAACGGTTTGCTAATGTCCCCAGCAGAACAGCCTCGGTCAAGGGGCCGGAGTAGCCGAAGTGGGCAGTCGTCGATTCTCCCCCCAAGCAGGCATCGACGAATGCATGGTAGTGGTTTCGATGGGGAACCATTTCGATGGTGAAATCCTCAAACTCCGCTTGCGGCAGCAGGACCGGCTTCGACACGTGAGGCAAAAGGATCGCCCCTTTTTCTCCAAGGAAGATCGATCCCTGATCGGGCAACTTTACAGGCTGCCCATCGCGAATCCGGGTCGGCCAAGTGCTGGTGTCGGGCATCTTGCCGCCGTCGCTCCAGGTGAGCACAAAATCAGAAGTTGTGAACGGTGTCGCGGCTGCAAAGCTGTAACGAGTATGATTTTGCATGCCGTACGAAGATTTGGGCGGAGGCGAACTGGATGAAACAATGCGATTCGGAACCCCTAACTTCAGCGCGTTGAACACAGGATCCAAAATATGGATCGCCATGTCCCCCATGGTACCACATCCAAAATCGTACCAACGACGCCAATTTCCGGGATGAAAATGCCCTTCGCAATAAGGACGTTGTGGCGCAGTCCCTAACCACAGATCCCAGTCAAGATGTGCCGGAATCGGCGACGATTCCGGCTCGGCGCCGTCGTAACCCCAGGTTTTATTGCTCCAAGAATGAGTCTCGCGAACACGGCCGATGACCCCGCTCTGGACCAATGCGACCGCAGTCTGGTAAGCGCTGGCCGAATGCACCTGAATACCCATCTGCGTGACCAGACGATTCCGTTCCGCCACCAACCTCAGTTGGCGAGACTCGTAGACATCGTGCGTCAACGGTTTTTGACAGTAGATGTGCTTGCCGCAATGCATCGCGGTCATCGCAGCGGGCGCATGGGTGTGGTCGGGGGTCGAAACATGCACCGCGTCGATGGAGTCTGCCATCGCGTCGAACATTTTTCGAAAATCGGCAAACCGACGCGCTTGGGGATGTTTATCACCCGCCTGGGCAAGCCGATTTCCATCGACATCGCAAAGCGCAACGACATCGACGTTGGGATGCGAACTGAGGGACTCAAGATCCGCAGCCCCCATGCCTCCGATCCCTATTCCAGCGAGACGCAAACGGGCACTCGAAGCATTCGCTCGCCCGAGGGAACTGCCCGACACCGTCCCAACAACCGCACCAGCAACCCCTTGCAACACAAAACGCCGACGGCTCAAAGAAAACGAATTCATCGATGACTCCCAGGTTTTTCTCGGAAACGGAGGGATGCTATGGTAACCATTGCGCAACCCACAAAGGTGAAAAAATCCTTACCAAGTTACCTTTTTTCGGCTCGCAGGAACCGGGTTCTTCTTGAGATAGTCGACTCCGTGTCGCAATCCTTCCATATGCTTCATGTCGATTTGGTTAGCGAAAGCCCGATTGCTCCAATCCTTTGGTCCGACTGGCGAATCTTGGCCAACGGCATCCCCATGCGACAGCCGGAATGGCTGATGAGCTGGTGGGAATTCTACCGCTCCGACGACACGGAACTCTACCTGCTCACGGTGCGTTCCCAAGATCGACTCGTCGGACTCGCACCCTGCTATCGAAATCGATCCGAGAGACAAGTGAGGTTGCTCGGCGACGGCGAAGTTTGCACCGACCACAACGGCATCTTGGTCAGCCCGGAGGATCCTGAATGCGGAACGAGTGTCATCGCAGCTCTCGGAGACTGGCTCCTCGCCCATTGCAATGACCGCGAATACGGGTGGGAATCGGTATATCTGGAAGGAATCTCTGGCTCGGATACTCGGACTCGAGAACTCCAGAACCTACTGGCGAACCGAGGATGCGTTGCGATGGAACGCAACCCGATGAACACATGGTGCTTGGACCTTCGAGATGGCTGGGAAGGGTATCTCGCGCGAGCCAGCAAAGATACTCGCAAGCGACTCCGTCGCCGTTTGAGTTCGCTCGCCGATGTCCAGGTGCATCGAGTAAGGTCCGAAGACGATTGGAACCGGTACTACGCTATCCTGATCGATCTGCATCAACGACGGCGCAACGCGCTCGGCGAACCTGGATGCTTTGCTAGCCCCTCCTTCGCCCAGTTTCTCGAGAAAGCGAGTTTGCGACTGTTGCAACTCGGTCAGTTGCAAGCGTTCCATCTGGAAAAGGATGGCCAACCGATCGCGGTAGAGATCGGCTATCGATCCTCGACCCAATGGTACTGCTACCAAGGAGGAATCGAACCAGCGGTCATGGAGATCGAGCCCGGCAAGATGTCCAATGTGTGGATGATGAGCCAAGCACAATCGCAAGGGATCCATAGTATCGACTTTCTGCGCGGCGACGAACCTTACAAGAAGCAACTCAAAGCGGATCCAAAATCCATCACGGATCTCTGGGTCGCAAGACCGGGTTGGAAGGGGCGCTCGCAAAAATGGCTGTGGCAGTCGCGAGAGATTCTCTCCGAGGCTGCGCGAGGACTCCTCCAAACGTTGCCCGTCTCCTCGGCTCGCAGCTAACGATCAACGGCTCGGAAGCGTTCGGGCCCGAGAGCACTCGTAAAACGACTCAAGGGACGGACGGTTTTTGCAAACCGACCATCCCTGAGTACTCCCCCTGCCTCTCGTTCACAGCTTTCGCTGTTCGCTTTCAATCTCTCTT
>Ga0315904_10001741_pt1 | contig 34491 bp, 45 predicted proteins | sample LakEriMetagenome_6_FD_203529 | JGI IMG/M metagenome (GOLD analysis project Ga0315904, IMG submission 203529) | Freshwater fungal communities from buoy surface, Lake Erie, Ohio, United States - Buoy 12 MA120 | ecosystem: Environmental > Aquatic > Freshwater > Lake | place: USA: Lake Erie, Ohio...
TATGCCGCTGCTGGTTCCGTTGTTGCCGTTGCCAGAGCTGTCTGCAAGGATAAAGTTGGCCCCAGTGGGGTCGGCGGTGTCGAAGCTATAGCGGGCTACGAGGTTAGCCAGGGCGGTGCTGGGGGGGGTGTTGCCGTTGCCGCTGTTATAGAGGTGAGCCACTTCTGCGGGCGTGAGGGCCTTGTTGTAGATAGTGGTCTCGTCTATAAAGACAAGTCCATAGACATTATTGGCAGGGTCTCTAGCAAAATTGATTGCATTCGTGCTATTTACGCCGTGGGTTTCTGTGCCTGTGCCACCGCCAAAACCAGTGAGCACGTTGTTGATGTACAGCCTCCAGTTGGCACGGGATGTCGTCTCTTTACACAGGACAATATGATACCAATTATTGGCTAGCAACAAACCAGCAGCTGTGGTATGAATGCTCCCTGCCGCAGTCGTGTGGCCTACGGCAAAGGAAAGTCGGTTGTCCGACCCTCTCGCAAAATAAATACCCCTAAAAGGGCTTCCGCTGTCGCGCTTGTAAATTATAACCTCGTTAGTTAGGTTATTCGGAGTTAAGAACCAAAAGCTATATGTAAAGTCTCCAGTGCCAAAGTTGCCCACGCTGGCATTATTTAAGATTGCCGTATCGTTGACCTTGTCAAATGCCCACGCGTTGTTAAATCGCAACGGCAGCTCAAACGGGGGCAACGGCACCACGGGCGGGGTGGGCGCGCACGTCAAGTCCCAGCCACGGATAGTGGTAAACGGCACGCTGCATATATCCGCAATGGGGTACTCGCACGCACACTGCACGTCCGTCCGCCGCGTCACATAGGCATCCAAGTACGTAGTGGCCACCACGCGCAAGGGGTATCGCTGCTCACACCGTGCCGTCACCGTTATCACGCTGTCATCTTGCCGCTGCGTGCCCGTGGCCATGCCGTACTCCACACGGCACCCGCTTACTTCGCCCACTAGCCAGAACACGCCGTTGGCATCCTCCGCAATGAACACCATATCCCCCGCGTGGTATAGCTGCTCTGCCTCCGCACGGCTGGCTTCATCTGGCAGCCAGATACGGTACTGTAGCTCCATGTCGTGCTTGCGCGGGATCGTCGGGGATAGCGTCTCCCTCAATGAGGCAGGGCCTGTCACTAGCTGCTCAAACCACACGTTTTGCGCCCCCGTGTGCCCCGTCACCACGCCTTGGTGGGCAATGCCGTAGTTGCTCTCTGCTGTCCAGTTACGCCCAAAGCGCTGGCGCTGGCTAGCCCATATACGGCGGATGCCGCCGCGTGCGGGGCGGTGGCAGTCTAGGTTAAGGTTGGTGTAGTTGTTTGTCATAAGCGCACCCCCTGCACTGTCTCTATCACCTGCCACGCGGTGCCGTTGTCGCCTTCTAGGGCAAACAGCCACTCGCCTGCATCCATCGGCTCCACCGTAAACCGCACGTAGTTTTCACCTGTGGCATAGGTGGCCATGATTACCTCCGTGCCGTCCTTGCGGTATGCCCGCACACGCAACGCCACAAAGGCCGCCATCTGCTGGGTGAGGGCATAGGCAATGTAGGCCGAGGTATCCGTGATGCTCATAGCACAAATATACGCATTCGCGCAATAAAAAACCCCCTCAAAAAGAGGGGGCTTCCCGTGCGGCAATGAGTTGGGCGATCATGCTCATTTTTTAGCCTAGATAAAACACATCATTGTCTCGCCACTTAAGCGACTGCTCGCCTTGTAAGATTTCTGCGCACACGCGTTGCGCATAAGGCGCTGTATAGTCTGTCCGCTCTTTAATTTTTCGCGCGCCCTCTCTTTGCACGCTAGCCTTTGACTTGGCGGCGAACAAAACAGTACGGAAGCGATTTTCGCGGGTAAATACTTGCGCTTCAAAAATTTTGAAGCCTTTTGGCAAGTTAGTTTTTGGATAAATCGTGGTTTCCATTTTGTGGCGGGTTATTGGTTAAGATTACGGAACAAAGATAGTGCACCATAGTATGCGTGTCAAGTGCTAGCCTAGCTTTTCGCAAAGTTTTTTTTGGTCCAATAAAAAACCCTACGGCTTTCGCTCGCAGGGCTATAATCTACCTAACCAATACCCACGAAGTGGGACATGAGACTGCTAAGATACGGGCTTATTGCTATCGTTGATAGCGCCGTCGTCAAAAAAATCGTCTCTCTTGACACGCAACAGCCTAGCTAGCCACTGCAACGGCCCTATATTGGGCCATAGCGCGCTAGCGTTTTCAAGAATGGACACGCCCTCAGTAAGCGCAAGGCTCGTAAACACTAGCCCCTGTATCCAGTCCTTGACGCTGCCGTCGGGCACCGCCATTGTCACCAGCAGGCTAACCTCAATCAGGCCCAGATACACCAGCATCTTTACCACTATGTGGCTTAGGCGCTTGCTGTTGACCCGTTCCTTGCGCCTGACAGCGGCGGCAATGCCCGTCACCGTGTCCACTATCACTAGGGCTGTGACGGCAAACACCTGCCCGCCGTCGGGGATCAAGCCATGTGCTTGCATCCACATAACTAGCGGCCATGTGGGCAGCGACAGTAGTGCCGCTATTTTCAGCTCGTATAAATCAAATACTTTCATAAGGTGAAGGGTTAAAAGAAAAGGGGGCAAGCCCCCCTTCCTATCTACGACTCAAAAAACCTACGGCGCTACGGGGATGGTCAACGCTTTGTCCACCACCTTGCGAGGGCCAGGCCCTACGAAGTTCAGCGTGTAGCTCGCAATGTCTTCAGGGTTGACACCCAGAGTGGCGGCGGTGCCGTCGGTTGCGCGCTCCATCCCTGTCAGTGACCCCGCGCTATCGACAAAGCCCAGCAGGTAGCGCACGCCCCCTTTGGACTCGACGATAAACACAAAGTCGTTGTTGGCAAAGGCCAAGTCTTGGAAGAACTTGACGGCCTCTGCTGCCGCGTCATCACGGGCGGGGTCGTCGCTGAACATGCCCACTTGGAAGGTTAGCGCCTCTTGCAGCGCACCGCTAGGCAGCTGGCTGCCCACCACGTCAATAGTGCGGGTGATAGCTGTCAGGGTGCGAAAGAAAGACGCGCCGTCCATAGTGATGCCTGTGACGATACCCGTGTAGCTGTCCACGGTGTAGCTAGCCACCTCGCAGGCATGTGCGAAGTAGATAGTGGTTACCGCCCCACCAGGGGCACGGAAGTTGCAGCTCTCCACAAAGGAGTTGGCTGCTTGGCATGGGTTACATATCATAGTCTTCTGTGCGTTGAGGGTTACGGACGGTAGTACACAACGTTTTCATAGCGCAGCACGTCGATGGCAGTGGCTACGCGCAGGGCGTAAGACCAAGTGCGCTTGGTGCTGTACTGGCTGTTGTCGATGATCTGGATGCCCGTGGTGTCGGATTCCAGGTCGAAGAACACGGCCACGTTGTTGCGGGGGGTGGCCACGATGGTGTTGTCGGGCAGCTCGTTCTGCACCACAATTTGAGTGTTGCCCAGATACACGGGGGCCACCCCTTCTTGTGGGTTTTGGCGCTCCCACCAAGTAACGCCGTTTACGGCGATGGCTTGGCGATAGGCACGCATCACATTGGGGGACACGTTGTAGACCATCGCACTGTCGGGCTCGGCGTTGAAGTCGAGGTAGCTAGGGGTAGCGGCCTCTACTTTTTCAAACTCTTCCAGCACGTTCAACTTGGTGATGGCGGTTCCAGTCACGGGGATGACGCTGCTGTTTTCGTCAAGCTTTAGCAGCAGGCCGTCGCACAACTCCAAGTAGGAGCGCTCCGTGCTCACGTAGTAGCCCACGTTACCGTTCAGCCACGTGTCGTTGAGCTGGGTGCGGAAACGGCGGGTCAGGATGTCGACAATGGTAGCCACCAGCAGGCTATCGTCGCTCATTTTCTGAGCCGTTTGGCCCGCACGGTACTGGAGTTCGCGGTACGTGCCCACAAGGTCGTCATGGCACAGCTCGCCGTACATGGCAAGGCGGCACAGGTCTACCTCACGCTGGGTCAGGCTCTCCGTGTTGGCAGTGTCGGGGTTGCAGCTTGCGGCTACAATCTTGGCAGTGCTGCCCACGTCATGCCACACGGCTTTGCTTTTGTAGCCCTCAAGGGTACGCCAGCCTGCCCGTTGTGCCACGGTGCGCTCAGCAAACAGCGGGCGTATCAGGAGGTCTTCTGCCTCCTTGCCGCTGTAGTCGATGTTTACTTTTGTCAGGGAAAAACTCATTTTCTTACGTTATGATGGTGATGTACTTACTTGCGGTTGGCTTTGAGTGCCTCCAGTGCGTCCACGTAGCTCTGCTTTTTGTCCACAGCCTTACCCGCAGGGTCTGCTGTTTCGGGCAGCGTCTGCTTGCTGGACTGCATGGCCTTTTTGAGGGCGGCAATCTCAGCCATGAGGGGCTTGGTGGCAGCCTCTAGCGACTGCTTGATAGCGGCCTGCATGTCGGGTTGTGCCTGCACGGCGGCCTCTTTCTCTTTGTCTGCGTCTTTGTTTTCGCCTTGCTCTACCTCTTCGGTGATTTCGGCGGGGACGAATTGCAGCATGCCGATGGTGGCACCCGTGCTGTCATACACGGGCATGCCTTCCTCGGGCAGCATAAGGGGGATGCGTTCTTCCCCCATGTCGATAAATACTTCCATAATGGCGTTTTGGATTTGGGTTACTTTGGGTTCGTCTGCCTGCATGATAGCGCGGACAGTGGCCTGCACGGCCTTATACACTAGCTTGCTCAGGCTGCGCTTCGCTTTGGGCTTGGGCTCTGACTGCACGGAACGCTTAAGGTCTATCAGGCCCTCTAGGCTAAAGCCCTTAACCTCGCCCGTCTGGACGTACTCCTGCCAGTAGCTATCATTCTGGACGGCCACGGTGACCATCCACGTGCCAGCGGGGTAATCCATGCCTAGGGCTGCGGCTTTGTCTTTTGCGGGGTCTTTGATTATCCAGCTTTCCACTATGTAGAGGCCGCCAGGCTCCGAGCCGTGCTCATGATTGACTGCCCTGCCAATGCCACGGATGTTGGCCTGCTCACTTATGTGGCGGATTACGTCCGCGCTGTAGCGGGTGTAGACGGGGGTGCCGTCGTTGGCCTGCCCACTTGCCACCAGTTGGTCAGGGATAGCCAGCGGGCCAGTGAGGCGGCGTTCTTCTTGCGCGGCCTGCACTACTTTGGTGGGGGCGCTGTACTTCACGAAGTCCGCCTGTATCGCGGGGCTCTTCACCAGCCCTAAAGCAAACACGCCACTCAGGCGCTGCTCTGCGGGGTTGTCCGCAATGATGGCATCGTAGATGATGGGCTCTACAATAGGCGCGTTTTTGATGTCGTCCATGTGCAAAGTTTACACAGGCCCGCACAAGGGCGTATCTTTTTTTGCCTACTTTGGAGGGAAAAGCTTGCGCCCTAAAGAGTAGCCTGCTCCCGCACCGTCGCCACCCTATCCGCCACGCTTACCACCTCCCTTGCGTCCACAACGACGGGGCGGTTAAGCACGGCGGCTAGTTGGCTGTTGATATTATCCAGCCTAGACGTAACCCCGTCAAAGCCTGCGGGGGCATCCCCGCCCCCTACCACGCCGCCCTCTGCGTAGCTGCCCCGTTGGCGGGCGCTCTCCAGCATGGCCAGCACGGGGGCAAAGTTGGGGCTTTCCACCATAGCCTTTGGTGCTACCCACTCTCCTGCATGCACAATACCTGCGGGCTGGTACTTGCCCCCGTCCCCTGTGTATCCACCCTCTGCAAACTGTGGCGGGGGCGTGGACGCAATGGCCGCTATCTGTGCAGCACCCAGTGCGCCTGCGGCTATGACAAAGGGCGTGTTAAATGGTGGGGGCGGCACGTTGTTTGCCAGCGCATTCACGATAGCCAGCGACGTGCTTATGCCCGCCTGTATGATGGCGTTCCGCTTTTCGGCCCGTGCCCTGCGTAGCTGCAACTGCTCCCCCCGCTTTTTCAGCTTTTCCTTTTCAGCCTCAATGCGCTTTTCTTCCTGTAACGCGGCATCCCGTGCGCCCGTCTCTGTCTCTAGCGCCCGCTTGATAGATTCGGCCTGTGCCGTGTCCGCTTCTGCCAGCTGGCCTGTTAGCGCCCCTATGCGTGCGCTGGCTTCGTCTGCCCGCTGGGTGGCTAGGGCTAGCCGTTCATCTGCCGCCGCTATCTGTGCGTCCAGCGCTTGCACCTGCCGTGCGTTGAGGTTGGCAAACACTTGGTCTATCTCTGCCCCTAGCTGCTCCGCTATGGGCCTGAATATGGCAACCGCCTCGTTGAACCGTGCCAGCCCTTCCTCACTGTCGATGCCTAGTATCTTCAAGACGGGGCTATCCCCGCGTGCGGATATTTCGCTAGCCTTAGCGTCGGCGCTGGCATACAGCGTCTCTAGCTGGTCGTTCACGCGGGCGTTGATGGCCTTGGCCTCAGTGTCGCTAGCGCCCCGCAACAGCTCTGCCCGCTCGGCCTCCAACAGTGCCGCCTCTTGTGCGGTGGCTTCACGGATGGCCTGCGCCCGCGCCTCGAATGTGTTACGCACATCATCACCTGCCGCCTTGGCCCTATCGCGCGCGCCTTCTAGCTGCACCTTGCTTAGCTCTACCTGAGCCTTGCGTTCGCGGTCTATCGCATCTTGCAGGATCTCGCTTGCCTGCCTTGCCGCTTCTTTGTCCTGCGTTTGGCGCTCCTTGAGTTCGGCCGCCCGCTTAGCCTCAAAGTCCGCCCGCACTTTAGCCACGGCCTGTAAGCCCTCCGTCTCTGCAATGCGTAGGCGCTGCACGTCAAACACGGCCCCGTCTATGGCGGCCTTGCGCTGTTCTGCTAGTAGCGCGTTCAGGCGTATCTGGTTCTCCAGTGCCACCCGCTGCACTTCTGCTTCTTCCTCCGTGCCCGCTATCGCCAGCTTCTGCAAGGCTAGGGCGTTGTTGGTGCGCTCCGTCTCTATGTCAATGGCCTCCTTAGCCTGCTGCTTGCGCAAGTCATTCAGGCGCGTCTCTGCTGCCAGCACGTCGTTCTGTGCGGACAGTTGTTCCTCACGCAAGCCTAGCACCGTTTCTTCTGTGGCCTTAAGGGCGATAGCGCCCGCAAAGCTATTGGTGGCGCGGATGTCTGCCAGCGCCTTTTCGGCTGTGGCTAGCTGGTTGGCAATGTCCGCCGCGAACTCCTGCGCGTCGGTCAGGTCCAGTTGCGCTAGCTGCAAGTCCTTGGTGGCACGGCTGGCACCGCTGGTCTCTATGGCGTACTGCTTTTGCGCAAACGCTAGTTCGTCAACCCGCTCCTGTAGGGCGTTGGCCGCGTCCCGTGCGGCTATCTGTGCCGCCGTGTTGTCGGTGGTTTCTTCCTCACTGTCGGCAAGGATGGCTATAAGCGCCGCCCCCGCTGCGATTAGCAGGCCGATAGGGCCAAGTGCCGTTTTCACCGCTACCCCTAGCGCCTTGGTGGCTAGCGTGGCTGCGTTGGTGACCGCTATCTGGCTGGTCTGGGTGGCTATGGTCTTGATTAGGGCCGCTTGTTTGGCTAACTCCACCGCCCCTGTGATGGCCCCGCTCAGCGCTACGGCCTTGTTCAGCTCCAACAGTACGGCCTTCACGTCTTCGTTGTCGCCCGTGTAGGCCTCTACTGCCGCGCTTGCCTGTGCAAATGCCCCCACCGCCGTGCCTGCAAAGCCTAGCAGCTGGGTGTTCTGCTCCTTGAGGGTCAGACTAGCCGCCGCTAGTTGCCGCTGCACCTTTTCTAGCCCCTCGTTCGCGTCGATGTACGCCTGCGTGCCTATCTTGGCCCCGTCCAGTTCGCCTTGCAGGAACTTCAAGCGCTGATTCAGGTCATCAATAGAGCCGCTGTCAAAGCCGCCCACCTCTGCTGTGAGTAGCCCCGCCGCTTCTTTGGCCCCTTCAAGGTCTTCCTTGAGCCTGTTGACCTTAGCCTGCGCCGCAAGGAACGCGTCCGACCCTATCTCCAGCTGTTTCAGTTCACGCTGTAGGGCTTTGAGCTCTGCCACACTGCCCGCCACGGGGGCGTTGGCCTTCTTGGCTGCCGCCTCTACGTCCTGCAAGGCCTTGCCCGCCCGCTTGACCCCCGCGCCTGCGGCTGCCCCCGCTGCCAGGGTGGCGTTCAGCTGCTTAATGGTGGTGTTGGTCTTGGCTGCTGTGGCACCAATGGCGGCAAGGTCTTCCGATACCTCCACGGCCTGCGTGTCCGCCGCGTCGAACGCCTTGGCTAGGTCGTTGACGGTCTTCACGGATTGCTCTACCCCGTCTATTTTGAGGGTGTAGACCCTTATGTTTTCTGCCATGTTGCAAGATACAAAAAACCCCACCCCCTTATCGAGGGCAGGGCCATGAAATACTCAGCAGTTACTTTAATTCTGTTCCAACTCAACGCGTCGGGCGATAAGTTTCTCAACGTGCCACGCTGCCTTCTGCAAGTCCTGCGTGCCGCCCTTGTGCTGGTAGCGCCACAGGTACTTGATAACGGTGCCCTTCAGGTATATGCTGATAGGGTCGGTGTCTTCAGCAATGGCCGCAGCTATCGCGTCGATGCACTCTATTCCGCCCTTGGTGTAGTGCGGGGGGTGGTTTACCATGTCGGGGGCTTCCTTGCTACCATAGGACTTCATGGATTCGTCTATGGCCTGCGCAAGTAATGCGCTTTCGTCTTGCTGCTCAGGCTCTACCCAAGGCTGGTCGAACTCTCCAGCCTCGATGCGGTTGTACACGTCGTCCCAGTAGGGGTCACGGCGGTGTATGTAAGTGGGGCCTACCATACACCATGTAAGCATGCTTTCAAGAGAAGGATATTCATGCTCTTTGGTGGACAGCCTCCCTTGCCAGCCGTATTTCTCCCGCTCCTGGTTCACCCGCTCACGGATGCTAGGGGGGAAGTGTAGCAGCCACTCGGCTGCGGTTTTTCGTGTCGTACTCATATTGGTTGGGTTTAGATTATAGGACAAAGATACAGCACCACCTAATACAAAGCAAGGCCCCCGCAAAATTTATATGCGCTCCAAAGTAATCGTCACGGGCTGGGGGCTGGTGGCCTTGTAGTCTGCCACCTCCAACACCCGCCACAGTTGGTTGTCAATGCGCACCACCCCCGCAATGTCTAGCGCAGATATGTCGGACGGGGCCAGCATAGCCGTACACCTGCCCCGCACCCCTGCCTCCTGCTGTATCAGCTGCCGCGTGTAGTGCGCGTCTAGTAGTGCGGATGCCGTCATGGGGAAGCGGTTGCCCGTGCTGTCCTGCACCACGTTACGCAGGTAGGGCAGTATCACCGCCCCGCTGTAGCCTGGGCCCACATAGGTCTCGGCAATGGCCTGGCCGTTCACCCATAGCTGGCTGCCAGCAGTATTGCTACGCACGTCGAGGTACAGCAGCCTAGGCAGGTAGTCACGGCTTTCGTCTTCCTCGCCCGTGGCTAGCGCCCCTAACGTCTTGGCTAGTTCGTCGCCCGTGTTCAGGCAGCCCATCCACACGTCATAGAAGTACTGCTCCACGGGGTCGTACACCCAGTACACCCGCTGCCCTGTGTAGGCTAGCCGTGCGCTTACGGTGGTCTGCCCTGTGTAGCGCGTGCCCGCCACCACATAGCTTGCGCTTACATCCGTGGACGTGGGCGCTACGATAGCGTCCCCCCCCTGTGCGGTGTAGCTTAGCGTGTTGACCCTGCTCAACGCAGGCGGCAGCGTAGTGATAGGGCCGCACTTATTCGTCCAGTCTGGCACCGCGCCGTTGTAATCATTGGCAGCCGCGTCTATGGAGAGCGTCCCGCCACGATAGGTTAGTTGCAGGTTAAACAGCGCGATTAGGCTACGCACGAAATCCTCCTGTGGGATGTCAGGCAGGAACCTAGCAGGCTGCAACTCCTTGTTCCCCTCGGCCGTTACCTCCATTGTCAGGTTGGCGATATAGACATTGGAGTTGTAGAAAGGCTGTGAAAAGTCCTCCCCCAAGGCCGCCATGATAGGGCTCACGGCCTCCCCCTTGCGCAAGTCTATAAAGCCCGTGTCTAGGGCAAAGGACACCGTGCCCCTACCGTCGGGGAATATGACTTTGGTGTAGGTGTCGTAGTCTAGTATGTCGGGGGCTGTGGGTAGCGTGCCCGTAGCGATGTAGTTATCATCACTGATAAAGCTAGCGGCCTCTGTGTTTGCGCCCGCCGTGGTAATAGGCGTAAGGCCTGGGTACTTGCGCAGCATGAATATAAGCCTGTCCCGCACCCCGCCTGCAAAGAAGCCGTTTTCTGCCGCCGTAACATCAAAGGTACATTGTACCCTATAGCGCCCGTCAACGGGGGCTACGAACTGGTGTACGAAGCCGCCTGTCACTGGCCACCATAACTGGCTGCCCCCATAACTGTAATCATACAGGTAATCGGCTTCTACTGGCTTTCCGCCTGGGCTTAGTATCCAGTAGCCTATTCTGCCGCCTGCGGCATTTTCTGTTACAATAGGCCCCACCCCAAAGCCAACACCAAAAGAGTTGTGATTCAGAGGGGTGGCTGGGCCCGCCCATGCGTACTGTGCCAGTATCCCCCAATTCCACTCGCCGTCCCCCTTGCCTGTAAATGGCACCACCATCTCGGTGTAGTCTGCAAACGGCCCCGCCTTGCTAAAGAACTGCCCGCCAACTGGAATCCCCGCCTGCTCAAATAACGTGCGCACCACCTCCAACATATAGCAGGCAGGGCGAAAACGTGCCCAGCTCATAGGGTTGGCCTGCGTGTTCAGGATTATGTTGCCCTGCTCCAAGCCCCCACTATTTTCCAACAGCACCCCAGGGTATGCCTGTTGGAACGGGTGTAGCCCGCTGCCAGGCAACGCGGGAAAGTTGCCATAGGCTACCAGCGGCATGCAGAATGGGCGCTCTGTGCGCGTGCTATCCCACAGCTCATGCAACGCCACCGTATTCGCCTCCACACTGGACGGCCAGTCGTTGCGGTTGGTGCCCCGCGCCCCGCTATACCGCACCGTGGGGAAGGTGATGTCTCGCAGGCTGCGGCCTTTGAGTAGCTCCACCCATGACACCGCCCCGTCTATAATGTTGCCGTCTATGGTTGTTTCGGTTATCTGCGAAACGCGAAACGCCCCATCTATTACGGTCTGGCCTGAAACGTCCACAGTGATAGGCAGGTTATCCACACGCAAGTACACCCCTTGCTGTGCCACATGCCCCGCCACTTGCAGGACGCGCAGGTTGGCGCTAGTCTTAGGGAGCCGCAAGGTAAGCGAATAGCTGCCCTGTATGCGCCCGCCTTCCTTGCCCCTGCGTAGCGATAGCACCACCTCCGTATTGGTGTCCACATCTACAGGGCGGCCGTTTATGCGTATATTCACGGCAATAAAAATACGCATTTATGGCCAATGTCAACGTCTTAAGCCTGCCCAATTCGTCTAGCTTTTTCAAGACCATAGGGATCACTGTCGAAATCCGTAGCAGCCTAATCCCCACGTCTAGCCCCGCACGGATACGCCTGCAAAGCGAATTCTTGAATCTGCGCACCTATAACCCCGCCACCCCCTTGCCTTGGCCCCAGGACGTGTACCGCACGCTCTTTATCAACACTACCACTATGGTGGCAGAAGGGGACGGCATTACCGTCAATGGCGTTGACTTTACTTATAGCGCCAACCCCATAAGCGGGGAGCAATTCACCACGGCCCCACAGCTTGCCAGCGCCATCAATGCCAGCCCGACACTACGGCAGGTGCTAGTAGCGCGCTGGGAGGGGCTCAACTTCGTGAGCCTGCGGGCTATAGTGCCAGGGAGTGACACCATTATCACGGCCCCTATCGCCATAGCCAACCCCGTAACAGTGCTATATGGCGGCCTGCCCGTAACGCGCTATGACGCGGCCCGTGCATACGGCTACCGCCACTACATAAGGGTGTCGGTTAATGGGGGCTACCAGTACACCGACGAAGACAACGTCGACTACTTGATAGAGCAGGCCATCCTCTTTGCCCAGCCAGACGCGCAAGGGGTGACCGACATAGACGTGAGCGAAGTGCTGCGGCCATACAGCGTCATTGCCAGACACAGCGGCACCCTGCGCTACCACCCTGAAGCAATATGCTGGGGCGAATGCGAGTACGGCGAAGCGTTTAGCGGGGGCATTGACCCTATCACGGAGCTCCCCGACGATCCCGCTAACCCTAGCCTCCGCCTGTATAAGGTGGACTCAGTGGCTCTGTACGGCATTGCAGGTGCCGCCCTTGAAGGGGAAGACTACAAACGCTACTTTGAGCGCCTACGCTGGAACGGTGCGGCTAACGTGGTGAACACAGTAGAGCGCCTATCGCGTGCGCCGCAGTACCAGACGGTGTTGCGTAGCGCCGCTGTGCATCCCGTGTACGTCATCTACCAAGGCACGACGGTATCCACGCCCGTACAGGTGACGCTAGACGTGCAGTGCGTCATGGCAGACGGTAGCAACGCTGCCACTACCACGGCCATACTAGGCAACGTAGAACGGTCAGGGCTGTACAGTATAGACGGCAGTTGGGCACAGCTGGGCCTGACCGCCCTAGAAGCCGCACAAAACAAGCGCGTACTGGAAGCCACAGTGACCCTTAAGGTGGGGGGGGTGAACTGGTGTATCTGGAAGATAGAGCCAGACCAGAACATCGAAAGCAGGTACGACACGCTTGTGTCATGGCGGAACAGCCTAGGCGTGTACGAAGCCATCATCATGCAGGGGGTAAGCGTACAGCAGACGGCGGCACAGCCTACGGGCTATGTGGCTAGGGAGCGGAGGGCGACCTATAACACGGCGCTGAATGCCAGCCTAGACCTGCAAAGCAGTTGGCTGCCTAGCGATCACTATGTGTGGCTGGAAGACGTGCTTCAATCCACGGACGTAGAGGTGGCAGGGGTGCCCTACACTATCACGGGGGGGCAGCTTAGCACGCGGGCAGAAGATAGCTATGTGAGCCTGCGCCTATCCCTTGTGCCTGCTATAGAACGCCGCACCCTGATTAGCTAGGGCCGTACTGTTTCTAGGTATCGTTCAAAATCCACCCAGTTGCGCTTATACTGTGCCTGAGCGCGGGCCTTTGCCATCACGCGCTTTATCTTGGCCACGTTTGGCTTGCGGGGCTTCTTGCTCATGGTCTAGGGGGAAAAGGCTCTCGGTTAGCGCGGGGCCACCAGTGGGCAAAGATAGCGTCCTGCACGGCAATGGCATCGCGGGCCGCTTGCTCTCCGTGCATAATGGTGGCATGGTCTCTGCCCCCCATCATGCGGCCTATCTCCTTGTACGTGTAGCCATCCTCACGCAGCACGTACATGATGATTTGCCGCACGGTGTTCAGCTCGCGTTTGCGCCCGCCGTTCAGCAGGTGGTCAACCGTCCAGCCAGCGCGCTCTGCCATGGCCTCTATCTTATGTTGGCCGTATATCATAGTGCGCTCCTTAGCACTTGACCGCTGCAAGGTGTTGGTGGCACGCAAGTGCGACAGATACTCCTCATGGTCTGTCTTTCGTAGGCCTGCGTATAGGTAGGGGTGCATCATGGCTTCTCTTCGATTTTGTGACGGGTGTATAGTTGCAGGCCATCGGCCAGCGTGTGCTTGCGGGTCTTGCGGCTCCATATCAGGGTGTCGTTCTTGGTATGGCTCACGGCTACCACGTGGTGCCAAGTGCCGTCCACTTCGTGCCACGCCGTACAGGGCAGGGCATCCAAGCTAGTCAGAGGCTTGTAGTAGTATTGGCTCATGGCTTTGGCAGTGGGGGTCTGTTCTTGGCTATGGGGATAACGTTGTCCTTGTAGCACATGGCCTGAGACCGCGCCTTGTTGACTACGCTCCTATCGCGGTGCAGTATATCCGCCACGTCATCTGCGCTATACCCATGCTTAAGACAGAGCTGGGCCATCACGTTGTTACGCGCACAGCTAATAACGGCATAGTTGCTGCGCTCCCTTAGCTGCTCAATGGTGTAGCCCCACTGCTTTGCCAGCGTTTCCGCGTCGGACGCTAGTTGCTGCATAGCATCCATGTCTAGGGCCTGTCGCAATCTTTGCAACAATTCGGCATTTTCTGCGGCTAATTGGCGGATTTTAGCCTTATTAGCTGCAATTGTTTTATTTATTTCTAAACTGGCCATATACGATAGAAACAAGAGTTACGATATTAACAAAAAACACAGCCGATATTATCAGCGGGATGTGCTTTGGGTTGTAGGGTATCATAGCCGCAAGGGCTATCGTAACAAAGGTGGATGCCGTTGCTAGCGTCTTGGCGCTTACTATGGGCTTGTGCTTACTCATGGCTTGGTGTTGGCAATGTGGTAGTCTACGAAATAGAGGAACTCGCTAGCCTTGTGGTGCATGATGTCTTGCAGGCGTAAGAAGTCCCCATTGGAAAAGTGGGCGATTAAGGCGTAGGCTGTTGGGTGGTTGCTTGCCCCAATGCGGCCAGTGTCCCGTGTGCTAGCCCCGCTATATAGAGTAGCATATCCTCGGCGCATTCCTGCCATTGCTCCAAAAAAAAAGCGGCAAGGGATATGGCGGCCTGTGCTGGCATTTGTGCCACGGCATCGGCTTGGTGCAGGCGGCTGCTGCTATAGGGCAGGCTGGGGTCTGTGGTCAGGCAGATGGCTAACATGGGGATAATGCGCTTGCTGTATTCAGGCTCTTCGCATATCGTCTCAATGTCCAGCCATTGCGCCACCGTCATAGTCTCAGGCTTGAGGTCTAGCCAGTAGAGGGTGTCTCCTATGCGGATGCTGTCCTGCCAGCTGTCCCAGTTAGGGATGTTGCCTAGGAAGGCATAGGCAGCCTGTAGCTTGGGCTCCATCTCGGAGACGGGCATGGCCCCTAGGGCTTCTAGGCTGGTGCCCTCCATAGTGGCCACGTACTCTAGGGCGCGGCGCAAGGGCTTGCAGTCTGCGGGAATGCGCTGCTCAGTGCGCACGTAATCCCCTATGGTTATGGTTGCGGTCATGGGTCTAGTCTTTGAGGGGTTTGAAGTGGTGCAATTGTCCTGCGGGGAACCACATGTAGAAAGTGTTTCGTAATCCCCTAAACTGTATCGGGTTTCGACTATCTTCGGTATCATGCTTCTTAACCTCGACCTCCAGTTCCACCGTCCATCTGCTACCAATGGGGAAGCGCTCGTACACAGTGGGCTCCTTGGGGGTCACCTTGTGGAGGGCCTTGTGGAGAAGGGAGCCTTTGTCAAACGAGTTTTTTGCCCCATCGGCCCAAGTAACCCCAAACCAGTTGCCGTAATCCTCATGAACCCTTCCCCGCACCCAAAATAGCTCCACCTCATCACCCACCTCGAAGGCCACGGGCTCAGGGGTGGGCTCTACCCAAGGTTTGTCGAACTCTCCAGCTTCTATGCGGTTGTACACGTCATTCCAGTAGGGGTCGCCGCGCTGTTCCCACTGTGTATCGGGCATACAACACAAAAGCATCCTAGATAGTGTGATATAACTAATACCCCACCCGCCATGCTCATCACTTTTGTATTTCTTTCTTTCCTCCCGCACGCGCTCACGGATGCTAGGCGGGAAGTGTAGCAGCCACTCGGCTGCGGTTTTTGATGTGTTTTCTTTCATGTTATTGGGTTTAGATTATAGGACAAATATAAAGCGCCCGCTAATACAAAGCAAGCCTTAGCCTATCTTTTTTTTAGCGCAGCAGCTTGCCCAGCAAGTCATCTACTACAAGGTCGTAGCTGGTGGCAAAGTACGTCTGTAGCTGTTCGTCTGCCGTGGTAATAGCCCGCTGGATAAACGGCCTTGGCTTAATCCCCCGCTTGGCTATGGCCGTGCGTATTGCCCACGCTAGGTCTGCGTCCGTAATGAACCTACCCCGCCTATCCCGTCCCCGTATCCGCTTGCGCTTGACCCACGCAAAGATGGCCCCGAATGGCGGGGGGGTGTTGACAATACGGCCCGCGTCCACCCCAAAGGGGCGGCGGCCTTTGTCTATAAACTCTGCATACGCGGGTATCTGTATGCTTACCAAGTTCCGCCCGCTTATGCTGTAGGTGATGTTGTTGATTATCCTACTTTCCTGCAACCCCTGAGCCGCTAGCCCCTGCTGTAGTAGCTCCACCAAGTATGCCCCCGTAGTGTTAAGCACCACCGTGGCAAGGTCGTCGACCGTCTTAGGCAGGGGCAGGCTAGCCATTAGTCAGTGCAGGTGTACAGGCTTTGGGCGTAGGATAGCGTCAGCGTTACCGCAACGCCAGCCACCCTATCGGCATAGCCCCCTACTATCGGGGTGATAGTGGCCTGTGGGGTAGTGGACATGTAGTCATTCTTTGCTAGCCACGCTATGATGCGACGTGCTATGGCCTCACACTGGACCACCGTGGCTAGTATCTTCTCCGTGGTGTCATCACTGGCTTTGTCCAGCACTAGGAAAGAGGCAGCCAAAGCCGCCCCACCGTTGGTAATCGTTAGCTGACAGTCTGCATCCACGCTTAGCAATGGGTATACTATGCCGTCCAGCTGCACGGCCTCTACCTGCATGGCTATCACGCGGGTGTTTATCACCTGCGGGGTTACGTCCACTCCCTTAATCAGCAGCAGCGCGTCTAGTAGGCTAGTCATGGGTTATGTCATTGGGGTTTATGATCTCGATACGCAGCACGTTGTTGTCCGCCCGCACATCGTCGGTGGCACGCAGGCACCCGCGCTCCAAGTCGTACTTCACCAGGCTGGCATCGTGCTGGCGGGTCAAGCCTTTCTCAAGGCGGTAGCGGATAAGCACGTCCTTAATGCCGTCCCTGGCTTGTGCCATTATAGGGCATTCGTCGTAGAGCATTCGGTTCTTGGACGGGTAGCCCATGTGCCGCGCTAGCCCTTCCAGGGTGGCAACGGTCTCTTGGGCCTCGCACTTTTCAATGTAGGTCTCTGCCGTCTTAATGGCATCCTCTACGGTTTCGTATCTCCTGTACATAGGTATTCAGTAACAGTATTCACAAAGGTATCAAAATCGCGAATGGTCTCAACGCGGTAGCCTGCACTAGTCAGCCGCTGCTGGGCATCCTTTTGCAACTGGGTCAAGCGGCCTTCTGGGCTTTTGAACTCCACGAATAGCCCCGCCCAACCCCCACGGGGGCAGGCTATGAATAGGTCTGGCACGCCCGCCATCCTGCCCATCTCGTTGTAGATGCGGCCTGTGCGCGGGTTCATGCGGCCCTCGTTAGGCACGCTAAAATGCACCACCCGCTTGTGGCGCAGCCGCAGCCACCGCACGCACCCCCGCTGTAGGTCTGCCTCCTTATGCCTCATTGAGCAACGCGTTTATCTTGTTGCGCATCTTGTAGCATACGGTCAGGATGGTACGGCTGCATGCCTTCAGCGGCTGCCCATACAGGGACAGGTGGATGCGGCGCAGTTCGGGCAGGGTATTGGCCCCGCCCGTTCTGTTGTGGTAAGCGATGTAAGCCTCGACGGACTCCAGTGCGCGGGTAAGTTCTTCTTGTGTCATACGTTATGCTTTGCCCGCCAGTCTGCAAATAGCTCCACAATACCCTCCACCTCTTGCGCGTTGCGGTCGTTAGGCCACAGCACGAATTCCGTGGTGTATCGGTGCACGGGCGTGTCGGTTTTGTCCCAGCCAAACACGCCCACAAAATAGCGCATGCACTGAATGCCAAACAGCCAGTAGTACACCTTGTGCTGCCAGCTTTTGCGATAGCGCTTGTACAGGTCTTGATCGTTAGAGGTAGTTTTCAGCTCATAGCCCGTTAGCCCGCTTATGCCGTCCAGCACCCCCACCACGGTAATATCCTTGTGGCGCTTTTCCGCCTTGCACTGCCACATGTCAGGGCGGCAGTCTAGGGCTAGGTAGGAGTCTATGACAGCGGCGGGCACATACCACCATTCACGGCTGCCATCTATGGCAGGGTCGTGCTTTTGGTTGCGCAATCGGTAGTCTGCTATGGTGTCAGGGTTGGTTTCGCAGGCGTGCTGCACCGCGCCTTCCACGGCCCACCCCCACTCCACGTACTTGTTGGTGGAGAACGGGGTGGCTAGCTCGCGGATAAGTTCGGCCTCCGTCATAAGGCCGTCCAGCATGCGCTGGAAGTCGACAATTTGGGTGGCGCTAATCCTCATAGTTCCCCCCTTTTAATAAGAGTTAACATCCAGAAAGTAAAGCCAAAGCTACAGAGAACTACAAATACAGCTGCCACTCTGTCGCCTTCTCCCCAGTCAAAAGGGTTAGGCTGAAACTCTCTGCCAGTGACAAAGGCAGCGATGCCATAGCAAAGCGCGGTTACGATTAGGCAAACCACTGCGGACTTCAATGCTATCTTACTCATGGCCGCCCCCTTCCTGCACGGACTTGTAGCTACCTGCCTCGGCATCCCATTTTAGGCCCAGCTCTTTCGTCTTAGCCATGAACAGCGGCTTTAGCACGGTAGGGATAGCCCCCCCCTCATAGCCCACCAGCATCGCCACGATGCTATTGCACTGCGGGATAGTGGTGGCCTGCTCAATGTAGCCGCGTATTTCGGCCATTTCCTTAGCCACTTCGTCGCTCAGGGCCACGGCCTTGCTCATGCCCTCCCGCACGTGCGTAAGCAGCCGCGCCATCTGCCCCGTAGGGATGTGTAGCCCGCTGCCATCTTTGGCGCTTGGCTCTATCACCACGCTGCCCAGCAGGCCAAAGGGGTCTTTGCCCTCATGCCGTGAGGACGGCGCAAAGTGCACGGTGCGTCCCTGTGGTGTCATCTCTGCATAGCCTATCATGTCCGCCATTTGGCGCAGCACCTTGTAGCTGCCCTTGCCCGTAACCTCTGGGCTCATGTAGTCGGCATCATCTTGCTTGACCTCTTTGGCGTGTGCCACAAATATCAGGTCGATATTTCGCGTGCGCAGCGTCTTCAAGGCATCCTCAAATAGGTTAGCCAGCACCCCATACCCTGCAAGGGTCAGGCCGCCACTGTAGCGGTCTATAGGGCTGGGCTGCTTCGGGCCGCGCAGCTTGGCCTGGTTGTCTCTGATGTACTGGATGGCATACCCTAGTAGGGTGTCCAGCGTGTCCACCACCAGCGTCTTGTAGCCGTTCAGATCGGGCGACTTGCACAGGTCTATGAAGTCCTGCCAGCCGTCCATGCCTAGCGCGTCCACCTGCCCGATAGCACGGTGGCTGCCGTTGTCGGTGTCCACCAGCAGGGCGGCTTCCGCACTCATGGCAAGGCTAGTCTTGCCTATGCCAGGGAGGCCGTAGATAACCGCCACTAACTGGCGTATCTGTTTGGGTTCGTGTTTCGATACAATTCTCATGGGATTGGGTTTAGATTATAGGACAAATATAAAGCGCCCGCTAATACAAAGCAAGCCTTAGCCTATCTTTTTTTGTTGCCCACCACCTTCATGCTTATGGGCGTGCGCTTGGTGTGGGTGTACAGGGCATACCTCAATGCGTCGCAATTATGTACCAGCAGGCCATTGGCAAAGTAGTGGTGTGCGTCGGCAACCTCAATGTCATACACAGGAGCCTCGCTCTTTGCGCTCACGCCTATTTGCTTTAGCCTTGCAGTTTGGATGGCAATACTTCCCATTAGGCCTTGGGCTTTGGTATGTGTATTGCTTCCCGCATTCCAAGCAAGATTGCGTGTATTGATTGCACCTACCAAAGCCCTTTTGCCTTGCGTGCTCTTTGTGCCATTTAATGCCATCCTTGGACTTATGCCATTCTGGCGCTTTAGCAATGCCAGCGGCATGAAATCGTTTGGCCCATTCAGGATTTTCAACAAATCTTTTCTTAATGTGTGCGGATAGATGCTTTTCGGCTTCAATAAGCTCAAGGTTTTGGATGTTGTTGTTAGCCCTATCTGCGTCTTTGTGATGGACGTGATGCCCTTTTGGTATTGGCCCATTAAAATGCTTCCATACTTCTTGGTGTAAGTAATATTTGTGAGACTTAAAATACCTTTCTGTTGGATACAACCTATAGGTTTTGCCTTGCCAGTCTTGGCAAAGCACAAGGTCATGCCTTTTGTAAGTTGCGATATTGGTTTCCAGCCTTTTGCCGTCCATATTTTGTGGGATTTTGTGCACCACAAAGATATGTTTTTTGTATCGCTGTGCATCTCATAGTTTTCCACAGGACGCACTCCGTTATCATACCGCCTGATTACAGGCTTTGGCCCTTGCAGTGTCCACACCATATCCCCCGCCTCAATGGCATCTATGCGTTTGCGCGTGCCGTCTGCCATCAAAATGCCAGTGTCCCCCCTAAAACACAAGTGGTCTTGCGCCTTAACGGGCTCGTTCAGCGTTTCGCCGTCCTTGGTCTTGCGCCACACATACCCCGTCTGCTCCTTGTGCAGATGCACGTTGCCCGCATGGCTACGCAAGCGCGGCCACAGTTGCAGCACTTTGTCTATCCCAGCCTTCACATCCTTTGCTGCGGGGTGCGCATTTATGCGCCCTATCCCCTCCGACGGCAGGCCACGGCTCAGCAGCTCTATGCTGGCAGGCTCGGCAGCGTCACAGTACACAGGGGCCGCCCGCTCCACCCCTAGCTGTTGCATCTTACGGGCTATGTCCACGATAGTGAGGCCTGTTTCATACAGCAGCTCTTGGATGTAGTAGTTGTCTTGGTGCACCGCCACCCGCACTAGCGCCGTGGGGCTGTTAGAATACCCAAAGTCCAGCCCATAGAACACCTCTGCGGGCCGTTCTGGCATGGCCTCCACCACCGTAAACGCGGGGAAGATGGTGCCCTCTGCCTGCCCCCAAGCCCCCATGCCGTACACCTGCCAGTGGTAGGGGCTGATGACTTGGTATCGCTCATATTCGGCCTTGACCTCAGCAGGCAAGAAGGGGTTATCGCGGTAGGTGGTGGTGTGGTAGCTGGCATTTGGCAGCAGGCCCTGCTCAAAAAAGTACCTGTATATCCAGTTGTGTGTGCTTATGGGGTTGTAGCTAAGCAGCATCTGGCTGCCTGCTACGCGCGCACGGCGGTTGACTTCCCCAAAATCGTCCATGTTCAGCTCGGTAGCCTCTTCAAGCCAGTAGAATCCCACCCCTTTCAGCGACTTAATCTTTTCGGGATTGTCCAGCCCCCCAAACCATATCAAGTTGCCGTTCACGTATCGCAAAGACTGCTCATTCTTGTTGACCGTAAACAGATGGCTTATGCCCATCTGCTCAATTAGGTCTAGCAGCTCCTGCCAGACCGTCCGCCACGTGCTAGCACGGTACTTGCGCACGCATAGCACGCGGGCAAAGGGCTGGGTCATCACCTTAGTGAGCACCCATTGGGCGGCAAAGTAGCTTTTGCCAGACCCCGCCCCACCCTGAAGCAGGACAAAGCGGCTAGCCTTGTCCTGCAACACGGGGAGGTAACACGGCAAAAGCCTTAGCTGCATGCGCGGTCGTCTTTATCCGCGTGGTAGCGCTGGCACCCTAGGTCGAATGTGTCCATAGTTTCAGGCGTAGCCTCGTACCATGTGGCTTGCTTGCTGGGAAGCAGGCCAAACAGGTCAAAGTCAGCGCCGCGCAGCCAGTCCCACGTATTGCGCAGCTGGTCTGCGGTGCCTTCTATTTCGTCCAAGCCCAAAGGGCGAGACGGGCTAAGTAGGTTGAGGACGGCCTCTTTGGTGGCGGCGTTGGTAGTCACGTCAAAGTCCCAGCTGGCTACGATGTTGAGCAACATACAGAGGCCGTAGAACTCGGAATCGCTGGCAGGCCAGCCGCCGTCGTAGATGCGGGCAAACTCGTCTGCCTCTTCCAGCGTGGCATCATGCCAAGGACGTACAGTAGGCTTGGCCGTAGCGGGGAGGGTGATTGTGTAGGGGTTCATATCGGTTGGGCTTAGATTATGATACAAAGATACAGCGCGCCACAATACAACGCAATAGCTGGGCTGCTTTTTTATCGTGTTACTTTTTTATATGCCGCCCCCTTTGGCTTTTTCTTTTTTTTCGACGTTCAAAAGGGCATTGCAGATTTTGTAATGCTATGGCCAAACGTGCGGTTTCAAAAAAAATGCGAAACACGCACTAACTAACATGTAAATGTTAGTTAGTGTAGAACCTGTTACTTAGTATATAAGTATATCTTAAAGAAAAAAAGAGCCTGTGGCCCCTACACCCCAAAGATAGCGGGCGCGAATCCAAAAAGCAACAGGCAACAAACGAAATAGCCCGCTTGTGGAAAAAGAAAGGGGCGATTTCGGGCGGCTTGCATGGGCTAGCAGTTGCCTAAGAGCATGGGAATGCGCTCAATTTACGGGGTGGCAAAAATCTCGCAATAGAACTGGCGCTTTTTTGTGAATAGAGCAACGCATAAACATTAGGCTATGTACTAAAAACAGAAAATGCAGCAAGTTTTTTACAATAGGCTTGTAAGTTTTTTAATGCGCCATAAGGCTGCCAAGCTGTATATTAAAGTTTCTTGCAAATTTTCCTGCAAAATACTTGCGCCGTATTTATGTGCTTTTTACCTTTGTCTCATAATATAACCGAATACCCCCATGACATTCGAAAAACTACAGGAAATCCTAGCCGCACATAAGCTGTGGCTGCAAACCGACGGCAAGCAAGGGCAACGCGCTAACCTCACACGCGCTGACCTCAGACGCGCTTTCCTCACGGGCGCTGACCTTAGGGGCGCTAACCTCTGGGGCGCTGACCTTAGGGGCGCTAACCTCGCGGGCGCTAACCTCGCGGGCGCTAACCTCACACGCGCTGACCTCAGGGGCGCTAACCTCGCGGGCGCTAACCTCACACGCGCTGACCTCACACGCGCTGTACTCAGGGGCGCTGACCTCAGGGGCGCTGACCTCAGGGGCGCTAACCTCTGGGGCGCTGACCTCAGACGCGCTGACCTCACGGGCGCTGTACTCAGGGGCGCTTTCCTCACGGGCGCTGACCTCACACGCGCTAACCTCTGGGGCGCTTTCCTCGCGGGCGCTGACCTCACGGACGCGAAGGGCATTCTGCGCATTGAGGGCGCGGGCAACCGAGCCTGCTACTTTGTCCAACACCAGACCGCCATCATGGTGCAGGCGGGCTGCTTTTGGGGCGACCTCGACACCTTCCGCCAACGCGCACGAGACGAGGATAAGCCCCACTACCTGCACATCGCGGATTGTGTGGAGGCCGTACTAACCCAAAAATCCTACTAAGATGCATATCTTAATATCAATAATAGTGGCTACCGTTACGACGGTTCTGATAGAGTTAATGTTTTACTATTTTCAAAATAAAAAATGAAAGTAAACCCCGAACACGCCCCCAACCCTAGAGAGTGCCTCTTGCATGGATGGTACTCAGAGCAGTACGGAGCGGAGCCGTTTGCCATAGACCTGTGGGAGGTGCAGCTATTCCTACGGGTGTCTCGCCCCACGGCTAGCACTATGCCTGCAAGGATGTTAGAGCTAGGCCTGCTGCGTAGGCTAGAGGATGGCCGCTACCTTGTGGCACATCCCGTGCCACAAGATGCGCCTGCCCCTCAAGAGGCAGTGCCTGCAAGCAAGCCAAAGGCCACGCCCAAGCCAAAGGCAGCCCCGCCCAACCCCTTGTATGTGCAGGCCATTCACGCGTGGCACAACCACCTGCTGGCTATTAACGGGGTTGGCTACAAGCCTACCAACCCGCAAGCGCAAGGGGTGGCCATGAAGGGCATACTTGACCAGTTCCGCCAGCTCATTGCCAACAAGGAGGCCTGCGACAAAATCGAGGTTACAGACGATGCCATCCTGCACGCGTGGAGTTTCCTCATAAGCAAGTGGGGGCAGCTTGAGCCTTTCCACCAGAAGACCGACCTCACAATGATTAACAAGTATTTAGGCGATATACTTAACACTATCAAAAATGGAACAGCTACCCGCAAAGGCCAGCGCCCTGGCAACAACCTCGGAGCAATCCTATCAACGCTTGAGGGTATCAATTAAGGCTTCCACCGAATTAGGTACCGCCGATTTCGCCAAAGCGCAAGACGCGCCTATCATCTACAACTACCTGCGGCACCCAGACTGCAAGCGGGATCTGATAAAGTGGGTGGCCGTTGAGCTTGTGCGGTGGCAGTCTCTCTACAACGTGGCACGGCCGTTGTCGGATATGCAGGTGGCTGAGGTGGCGAAGCTAGTGGTGACCGAGTACAGCGACCTAACAGTTGAGGATATAGGCGTGTTCTTTGGCACTATGAAAGCGGGCCATATACAGGGCAATGACTACCCCGCTATGATTGACCGCATCGACTGGCAGTATATCCGCACGTGCCTAGCGCTGTACATGGATGCCAAGCAAGCGCGTAGGGAGTGGGTGCACCAGCAGAACAAGGCCAAGCCTATAGAGCCGTTGCAGGGTATCGTAGGCAAGGAGAAAGCACTGGAGTACATACAGCAGATGTTGGAGCGGACAAAGCCAAGAGACCCGCGCAAGGAGCTAGAAGCCCGCAAGCTGGAAGTCATAGGCAAAGCCCGCACTATGCAGCTGCCTGCACTAGAGGCGTGGCTAGCAAGCGAAACAGACCTAGTTACAAAGGAGTACATTAAAGCCGCAATAGCGTCACGCCATGCCAATAAGAGCAGCCCTAGTGATAGTCATTAGCCTGCACACGTATGCCGTGGCGGTGGCTCCTGGCCCTACCTCTATGGCATACAGCAAGGACGTGTGGATGGTGGCGTACTATGCGCACGTGTTTAGCGCACAGCGGGCCGCTGTAATGCGCGATTACCGCAGGCGGGCCTACCACCTATCTGCGGCTAGAAGTCTCGGCATATCGCACGAAACCGCCAAAGACTGGGCGCATACCCACAACCGTAAAGTCTACCAGATACTCAAAACCATCTATGCCAGAACTGGCACGCATAAGCGGCCATAAGCAGAACGGCCGCCTGCAACTCCCAGCATGGGACATAGTGGAGGGGCTAGTTGCCGCCTACCCCGAGGGCACTGTATTTGAAGTGACCTGCACGCCATTCGTTGGCAAGCGCACGGCACAGCAGAACAAGTACTATTGGGGGGTGGTGTTGCGGATGCTGGCTAAGGAGATGGGCGAAGGGGAAAAGATTATCCACGCCTACTTGCTGGATATACTGGCCCCGCCGTATATTGCCCACGAAGACACGGTGCACGCGCCGTCCACGGCTAACATGAGCCCCGCCGAATTCGGCCGCTACCTACTGGCTGTGCGGCAGTGGGCGCTCAATACCCTACAAGTAACCATACCTAACCCCACAGATGACTATGCCCTGTAACCTAGACCTCCGAAACATGGACTGCATGGAACTGATGGCACAGTTCCCCGACAAGCATTTTGAGCTTGCCATAGTTGACCCGCCCTATGGGATAGATATAAATATAAGTATGGGGAGGCGAAAAGGAGAAAAAAGTTCTCAATACCATAAGTTTGCTGGCGAGGACAAGAGCATTCCTAGCGAAGCCTATTTTATAGAATTACAGAGGGTAAGTCAAAATCAAATAATATGGGGAGGTAACTATATGACTACATATTTAAGGCCATCTTCATGCTGGATACTATGGGATAAAGGGTTTAGTGAAAAAGTCACTTTTGCGCAATTTGAAATGGCTTGGACAAGTTTTGATACAAGCGCAAAAAAGTTCGACAAGGCCCCTAGTCAATTAAACCGCATCCACCCCACCCAAAAGCCTGTAGCCCTATACAAGTGGCTGCTGAAAAACTACGCAAAGGAGGGGGACAAGATACTGGACACCCACCTAGGCAGCGGCTCCATAGCCATAGCCTGCTGGGATGGCGGCTTTGACCTCACAGGCTCCGAGCTGGACACTGACTATTTCGCTGCCATGCAGAAGCGCATATCCAATCACACAGCACAAGGGAGGTTAGCCCTATGATACCCCGCCAGCCCATAAGCCCCGACAACTTTGCCAGCGCCATGCTGGACATGCTACAGCCGCGCTCTAACCTAACGGCCATCTTTGGCCAATACTATCGCCACATAGTGGCCACAGCGTGGGACAACCCTACCCGACCGATATACCCGCCGCTAGCGTGGCTGGAGTTGATGGTGGCAGCCAAGGGCACGCGCGCTACAATGCTGAGAAGGATGGAGGAATACGGCCTAATCACCAGAGACGCGGCGCTCAAGAGCACTATACACGTCTGCCAGCTGGCAGCCTACCAAAAAGGGCGGTACTACCCCTATACCATCCACGATTATTTTGGGCACTTGTACGGGCGTTGGCCACGAAAGCACCACGCATACCTAGCCGCGTTTGCGTATCGGCGCATCTGGCAGCACGATTTGCCGTTTGCCCAAGGCCTTGCTTTAGAACAACCCGTGGATATGCCACTGCATGAATACCTACTCATACGCGCAGGGCGGCCCGAGCTAATAACAGCAATAAAAAAAACAGTCCCAGCCATAGACCATATTTCCCCAACCAGCTTTGTGCCGCCACCGTCTGGGTTATGACGGGCACGGGCACCTCTATCCGCACGGTATCGGCCTTGCAGCGGGCATCAATGGTGGCACTTACGGCACGGCCTGAGCTATCTAGCACGGGCACGTAGCGCACTTCTAGCCGCCCCGTGTCAATGACTACTACGGTGGACGGGTCAAAGGTTAGCCCTGCCCTAACCTCGGGGATTTTGTGGATGTGCGTGTGCGTCCGCCACACCGTATCCGCGCCTACTTGGCAGCGGGCCATGCGTTTGTCTAGGTTGCGGCAGGGGTTACACCCTGCCAGCAGCAGCAGCGCCGCTACGATACTCGCCTTGCCCATGATGCTATCGCGTTTATGTCCATACTGCCTACAGCCGCTATCACTGCCGCCTGCGTTATCGGCCCCCAATGCCCGTCTATGGACACGCGAGCGCCCGCATCATGCAGCAGCCGTTGCAGGCCACGTATCCTTGCGCTGTTTTCGCCCTGCCTAGCGCCGCCTAGCCCCCACTCCCAGCCGCCCGCGATGTAGGTCAACGGCTCCAGCCAGTTGCTGTTAGGCCCGTTGCCCCACGCTTGGCTAGTCTTGACCTCAAAGTGTAGGTGCACGCTGCCAGGGCTGCCCGTATCGCCCATATCGGCGATGTGCTGGCCCGCTTGTACGGTGTCCCCTACTTTGACGCGGGTGCTGCCTGCCTTCAGGTGGGCGTACAATGTCACCAGCTTGCCGCCGTCATGCTGCAACTGTATGAGGTCACCATAGCCTTGCCCTTGCGCCTCAGGTAGCACGGTCACTACAAGGCCAGCAGCGGCTGCCACGATAGGGCAGGAGTGGCCACCCCCTAGCGCAATGTCTATGCCCTTGTGCCAGTGGCGCGGCATGCCCTGCCATTGCCTCCAGCCCACAGGGCTAGTAAGGAAGCCTTTGCCCATTGTCGGATGTGTAAAGCGGTTTTTCATAGCGGCTTCCCAGTTTTGTAATCCCATTCTATTGTTGTGCGGGCACCCGTATCCACGTTTACCTTTGTGTTCTTGGTGGGGCGGCCCTTGCCTTGGTTCTTGTTGTTGTCAATAATGGACAGCACGTCCATTGCATAGGCGGAACGCCACGCAGGGCGGCCCTTTGCGGTGCTCCTAGACAGGCACACAAAGCGTATCAGCCCCCGTTTGTTGACAACATCCCCACCCTTAAACGTGTAGGCGTACAAGTCCTTGTTGAGCGTGGCGATTACGCTACTCTCGAAGCCGTTGGTGCGCTTTGTCCACGTGAACTGCACCCAGCCCCGCTTAAGTATCTGCCGCAAGTAGAGCACTTGCGCGCCCTGCACAAGGCGGTTAAAGCCCGACACGGGCTTGTTGGCAGGGTCTAGGGGGTCGCTATTTAAGCGAACCACGTACGATATGTGTGAGGAGGGTACCATCTTTTTGTGAATGACGTATCTTCTTGCATTCAGCCTCGAAATCCGTGCGCTGCCAAGTGGCGTTGCGGTGGTGCAGGCTGCATATCTGTGGCGGGGTAGCGTCCCCTTTCCAGTCAAACGACCCTATCCAGAACTCTGCACACAGGCGAATGTCGCTACTATCGTACACGCGGTGCCGTGGGGCTTTTACGTATGCCTCAAACGGCTTCAGCCGCTGCAAATGCCGCGCCCTTGCTAGCCAGTAGTTGCCGCTAAAGTGGGGCACCCTAGGTATGTCCAGCCAGTTGTAGCCGATTGCGTCGCATTCGGGGTGGGCCTGCATGTAGGCGTATGCCCATTCGTAGCCGTCTAACAGCAGCGCGTCCATGACGTGCCGCCACCACGTGCGTTTCTCACTGCCTGCCCCGTGGCTGGTGCCCTTGGTGTGCAGATAAAGCACGCACTCGCTAGGGTCTAGCTGGCGGGCAAGCGCGTCTAGGTGTATCAGGGCGGGGAACTCATAGCGTTTCAGGTTGGGCTGCTGGCTAACAATAGTGTAAGCGCCGCCCCACGCGTCCAGATAGACGCGCACATCCTCCATGCCGTTCACCGCTACATGCAGGTGCACGCCTTGCGTGGTAAGCAGGGCTAGCTGCTCCTGCACTACCTGCCGCCAGTGGCCCATTTGGCCGATATTGTAAACGATATGCCTAGGCATCTTTGGGCTTGCGCTTGCGTGTCTTCTTAGGCGGGTTGGCGATAGCTTGCTTTGCGGCTTCGCGCAATGCCACAGCCTGCTGGGCGGCCGCTATGATCCCGTCCGCGTCCACATGGCAGGCCATGAGGCGGGTAAAGTCGGTGGCAAAGTCGTACTGCATGGCCACTTCAGGGAGGGGTTCGTCCAGCGTTACGCCCGTCACCAGGGCTACGCCGAAATCGTTGGGCCAGATATGCACGTTCAGGCCCAAATGCTCCTTGCAGTACAGCAGCGCTTGCCAAACCTGCCCCATCCAGATATCCCCAGCCTTGTACAAGCTGCCGTGCTTGGTGTGCTCAGGCCGCGTAGGGCACGCGTCATGCACCAGTACGATAGGGCTGGCAGCAAGTGCGTTCAGGATGTCGTTGAGCGGGGCGGGCATTTGGTGATCACCGTCCACAAACACAAGGTCAAAGTCTTGCGTGTTGTGTTCAAAAAAAACATCGCTGGTCAACCACAGCACCTCTTCCCCTTTGTAGTGGGGGGCGGGGTCAACTCCTACTTTGCGCGGGGCTTTGACGTTGACTAGGTTGGTGCCGTGCGCCACACCTATCTCCAGATAGGTCTGCACGTTGCAGGCCGCACTTACGGCGTTGATTAGGTCGGTACGGGTTTTCATATATGGTCTTGAGTTTTGATATAGTCATTGCGCCACAGGTTAAACGGGAACACCGTGGGCTTGCGTTGCAGTGCAAACATAGCATACGGCAGGCTTAACTGGTCTTGGCAGCCGTGGGCTACGCATTCGTCCCACCAGACCTCCATGACTTCGTGTGCCGCGCGGGTGTTGGCATAGGCAAAGTATGTGCCCGCCCACAGGCCGTAGTCATAGCGCATTCCCATGTGCTTATAGTGATGGCACTGTGCTAGCATATCGTAGGGGTACTTTTTCGGATACAGCCGCTTGCTCTCTTGCGCCTCACTCCAAATATCCTTGCGCTGTGGGTGCTGTGCGAACGCCATGAACCGGCCCGCGTGCATGCACATATCTAGGGCAAAGTGAGGGCTAACCACGTTAATGCGCCCGTCTATCCATATCACATAGGCATATTTGCGCAACACGTCCAGCGTGTAGGCCTGCATTTTGAACCATTTGGCCCGCATCATGTGGTTGCCTAGGTCTATGGGGGGGGTGCCCTCTATGGGTGTCCAGTCAGGGTGCAACCCTATGGGCGTGGTGTCGCAGAAATAGTAACAATCCACATCCACAGCCTGCTGGCACACGGTGTTGGGTGCGTCATAGCCCCCAAAGTTGGCGGTGATTATCGCAATGTCAGCCATTGTGTCGATACTTACGGGCGGTGATGTAGCCTGCGGCCAGCTTTTGCAGTGGCTTTAGCTCAGGAAAATACTCAGGGTGGGGGCTACCTTTGGGCCAGCGGGTGAAGCAGCCCTTGTGCGGCTGGCAGTCTATGCCTAGGTGCTTAAGCCAAGTGCCCACAAAATACTCGTTGTCCCCGCGAATGCCATAGAATGCCCGCTTCACGGCGGCTTCGTGCATGAGCATAAGCCTGACGTGCTCCCGCGCTATGATATACCACTGCTCATGCCGCACCACATCATCAACGCCCCGCACTACTACGCGCTGCTTGCCCTTCATGTGGGGCACCTGTGTGATGTATGTCATGCCGTGGGCTATGCGATTAGGCACAAGGCTCGATAGGTCAACCAAGGGGACGCAACTCTCGCTAGCCAGCAGTAGGTGGCTGCTATCGGCACGCTTCAAAAACTCTCGGTATAGGCTGTAGTGTGCGGCAATCGTGTGCCCCCATGTGGTAGGCACTGCTGGCACTATCTCGGTGTCAGGGTAGGCGTATGACTTGTGCGAATAGTGCACCAGTATGCGTTGTGGGCTTGCCTCTATCCAGTGGGGGAAGTTGGGCAGCCTATCCCGTGCCAGTATGCCTACTGTGATGCCCATTGCTTTGTGAGTTGGTAGGCTTTGACAAACGCGGTGCCCGTGTAGTAGGCATCCGCCTTGATATAGTGCTCATAGTTGCGGACGCTACGCTCGCACATACGCAGTACGCCCGACACTTGGCGGGCGGTGTAGCCGGCTTCTGTTAGCGCCTTATACGCGCCCATACGCACGTCCTTCTTAGCGCCCTTGGTGGTGTGGGTGCCAAACATAGTAGAGGGGTGCTCCCCAATTATGCCAGCAAGTTGCAGGCGCAACAGTTCGGCGCTATGGCCAAACTTGATGTACTCCAGTATCTCCGTCTTGGCACGCTCCAAGCGCTCCCAGATACGCGCCTGCACCAACATCGGCAACGGCGATATGTCGGTGTCTAGGCTTATGCTAATAGTTCTTGGGTATCCTTTTGCCATTCCCTTGCGCAGGCCGTATTAGCGGGCCTGTTCTTGAGGTGCAATCTAGCATATTTTCCCGAAATAACGGGTAGGTGTCGATATTTTCCAGCAGAAAATCTATCACCCTGAGCCTGTGCATCTCTGCATTATCGCCTAGTTGACGGCGCACTAGCTCATAAGCCTGCATATCGGCACTGTAGTTGGCCCCATTGAACGTCCCTATGCCCGCGTCCCGCACCCGAAACTGCACAAAGGGCAGCGCCTCATGCACGGTGTAGTAGGCTAGCGCCTTGTACAGCATGTCTAGTAGTGCTTGGTTGGCAGACGTTACCGTGCTGCTATCCACCTGCTGCACTATTTCGTCGTACAGCGAACCGCCTAGCAACGGGCGCATGTACTTTAGGCGGGCATCGTCAATAACCGCGTCCAAATCGTCGTTCAGTTGCAGGTTCTTGGATACGGGAACCAAGGCTTTTATCTGCTGTGCGTTAAGCCACTGTGCCATCTTCTGGGGTGCTTAGGGTTTCGTCTAAAACCTCGCTGGTGTCAACTTTGGTCTCATCCATGTACTCTACGTCTTCAGTCTCATAGGTGACCGTGCCAAAGCCTGCCAGCTCCAAGAGGCGGGCAATGTCCGCTAGTATCATGTTGCGGGCGGGCTTTATCTTGGTCTCCATAAGCTGGTTAAGCGCACTGTCCATAGTGCCGCCGTCACCCCCTAGGCTAGCGCCGCCTTTTTCGCCTATGAGCGTTCCGCTGGATAGGCCATGCGCTGCGATTATCTCGGCTTTGGCTGCCGCTTGGTAGTTACCCACGTCCTTTTCAGCGGGGCTGAATGATAGCGGCTGTATGTCTATCTTTTCGCTAGCAGAATTGGTGGACACAAACAGTAGACTACCTGCCGCGTCGGAGCCGCGCAGTTCGTCAAACTGTTTTTGGTACTCTGCTAGGTTTTCCTGCGTGACCCCTGGGATGTTGACTACACCACTAGCCATAAAGCCATTAAGCACAGACGCGTGCTTGTAGTTGATCAGCTCTATTTCGGTCTCGCAGCTTTTGACCGCCGCTACCCATTCGGGCAGCGGGTAGTGTGTCTTATCGTCACTGTAGCGGATGCGATACAGCAAGCGCGGCATGACGTTAAGCTCGGCACCGAATTCGTAGGGCATGAAGTACAAGGGCTTGACGGGCTTGTTAAACGCGTCTTTTTCCTCATTGACCGTCCAGTCCTTGCGGACGATAAAGCCTGGATACCAACTAGGGCTGCCGCTTTCGTCTTTCTGCGAAAAATGGCCCTTGCGGACAAAGCCAAAAGGCAGGTGGTCAAAGCCGTTAGGCTGCTGGCTATACCCCCACACCTGCAATGCGTAGCCGCCAAAGGTGAACCAGTCGCTAGCCACCCTATACAGCAGCTCATGGAGGCCGTAGCCCCCGCACATCTGGGCTAAAAACGCCTCAAGTACGGGCTGTAGCTCTGGGTTAGAGGTCTTGGCCACTAGCTTCTTGCCCTTTGTCAGGCCCGCTTTGAGCTCTAAGATAGACTGGTTGGTGGGGCTGTTGTTCTTACACTTAACCAGACGGTCAGGGTAGAGGTTATCCCCAAAGTAGCTCCATACCTTATAGCCGTCCATCTCCTTAATCCTGGAGATAGGCCCCGTGTCGGTGGCCTGTATGGCCTTAGCCTTGCCTTTGCCCTGAGATACTAGCATTACAGTATTGTCTTGATGCGCAATATACGCACTTGCCGCGTATCGGTGCCGCTAGTGCTGTTGATAGTCAGGCTGCCGTCCGCAACGGTTACCCAGAGATGCCCCGCCGTGCCAGAGTTGTTGGCGGCTGTCACATACACATAATCGGTGCTGCGTATGTCGTCATCTGTCAGGGTTACCGTGCCCGCCACAAGGGTAGTGATATGCACTGCGTTACCCGCCCCCGTGGTCATGACTGGGCAGTTGCTGCCCACAAAGCGCCCTAGCTCCGTGCTGTAGGTGGCCTGAGCACGATTGATTTGCGTGCCGCTTATGGGGGTCTGTGGCTGGCTTATGCGATACAGGCGGGCGCGGTTGTTGGTGCCGCTAGCCAGTGGGCGGACAAAGGCATAGGCTATGGCTAGCTGGTTGGCGGGGGTAGCGGGGGCCGCAGGGCTTGCCGCCGCCGTGCCTGCCGTTAGCACTAGGGCCCCTGTCAGGTCGAGTGCGATTAGGTCAATGCGTGGGTTGGTAGCATCGCCAGCGCTTAGCGTCACCGTGCCAGACACCCCCCGCACTATGGCAGTGCCGTTCAGCTGGGCAAGGCCCGTCCCTACGGTCACCACAAGGGCGCTAGGGTTGGAGCCTATGCTAGCCGATAGCCCGCTAATGATGCCGTCTAGCCCGCGCTCAACTGCTACGTTGCCGCTAGTGCCGTCGCCCCGCTGTACTACCAGCAGCCCGCTGCCGTTCTGGGCGATGTCCGCCACCATCTGCTCCTGCACGCTGGCGTTGGTGTCCACCAAGTCGCAAATGTCGGTGGCGTTGGAGGTTTTCTTAATCGGGTTACTCATATCTCGCTAGTTAAACTCTGTCCATTTTATTGAGGCCCGCATTGATAGCGTTGTGTAGCACGCCAGTTATCTTGAAGCGAAAGCTCTTGCCAGGCTGGTATATGAAATACTCCTTGGTCTGTAGTACCGCCCTAGCCCCTGCCACCGCTGGCACAGTGAGGGTAACCGCGCTAGTGAGCGGGGACTGCACAGCCGTAGCCCCAAATCTAAGCAGCGTGTCCCAGAAGGCGGGGTCTATCTGGTCTGTGAACTTATTGTCGAATAATGTGCGCGGCTCTGACACCCGCACAAGCCCAGCCGCATCGCGCTCAGGTGTCCAGCCCTGTGTAGTGCGCGTAGTGAGCTCGTTGAAGTAAGGGTCTGCCGAAAGCAGCAGCACCAGATCCCGCACATCGCTATTCCACTTGGCAGGCTCAGGGGTTGTTATTGCGGTCGCAGGAAAGGTGAATACTATCTTGCGCGTGGGCACGTGCATGATGTAAATGCTTTCGTCTCCAGGCGCGTCACTCCGCACGCTAGCAGTGTAGTCTGCGCTTGTGAGCGTTTCGCTGTACACCACCTGCCCGTCTAGCAGGGCCGTAAGTGCGACGCTATTGCTTTGCGGCGTTAGCCTTATCTCGTTGTAGGTGGGAATACTCATAGCGCTATGTGTTAAAACTGTTTTCCCATGCCAAATATGAGGCCGCATCGGGGAACCACTGCCCATTGAGGGTCAGGATGTCGGCCTTTTGTGCCTCAGTAAATTCAGGCACGTCCAACTCTAGAATATTGGGGATTCCGTTGCCGTTGCTATCCACTAGGTCGGGGGCAAAGCCAGCGACGTACACGGCTAGGCGGATAGCGTAGTTGTCGGGGGCGGGCAGGTTGCCTGCCTGGGCGAGGGGGATGTAGGCGTATTGGGGCATGGCTATACGTGGGGGACAAGTGGGCTCACAGATATGCCGCTGCTGGTTCCGTTGTTGCCGTTGCCAGAGCTGTCTGCAAGGATAAAGTTGGCCCCAGTGGGGTCGGCGGTGTCGAAGCTATAGCGGGCTACGAGGTTAGCCAGGGCGGTGCTGGGGGGGTGTTGCCGTTGCCGCTGTTATAGAGGTGAGCCACTTCTGCGGGCGTGAGGGCCTTGTTGTAGATAGTGGTCTCGTCTATAAAGACAAGTCCATAGACATTATTGGCAGGGTCTCT
>Ga0315904_10001744_pt1 | contig 34462 bp, 30 predicted proteins | sample LakEriMetagenome_6_FD_203529 | JGI IMG/M metagenome (GOLD analysis project Ga0315904, IMG submission 203529) | Freshwater fungal communities from buoy surface, Lake Erie, Ohio, United States - Buoy 12 MA120 | ecosystem: Environmental > Aquatic > Freshwater > Lake | place: USA: Lake Erie, Ohio...
TCGATCGCGCCCGCCGTCGACACGACTTCGAGGTCGGGGGTCGCGACTACCTCGCCGATCCACGCAAACCGAACTCCGTCCAGGCAGCGGGCAAACTCGGCCGCATGCTCGGGCCGCACCTCGCACACGAATCGGCCCGGCGTCTCTGCGAAGGCGATCGCAAGATCCGCGAGATTCGCGAGATCGTGGTCGGCCGCTCCGGCCGCCACCGGCACCTCGGCGAGCGCGAGCCGCGCTCCACGCCTGCCGCCGATCGCCATCTCGGCGACCGCGACTGCAAGACCGCCGTCCGACACGTCGTGGCAGGCTTGCAGGAGTCCCGCCCGGCGGGCCACGTTCACACCACGAATCACGGCGCGGAAGGCGGCGACATCGACGGTCGGCACGCCGCCGCCGCTCACCCGGCCCGTGAGCGAGAGCTGGCTGCCCGCGAGGTCGGCCCGTGTCTCGCCCACGACTGCAAGGCGATTGCCGGCCGCCTTGAGATCGGGCGACACCGCGCGACGCACGTCGTCGAGTTGGCCCATCGCCGTGACGAGAAGGGTGGGCGGGATCGAGATTTCGCGGGCCGTGCCCGCGGCGTCGGTGTACGCGAACACGTTGTTGAGGCTGTCCTTGCCGCTTACGAACGGTGCCGCCAGCGCGATCGCCAGATCGTGGCAGGCGCGGCAGGCCTCGACGAGCGTGCCGAGCGACTCCGGCCGGCGGGTATCGCCCCAACAGAAGTTGTCGAGAAGCGCGATCCGGTCGGGGTCGGCCCCGGCGGCGACGGCATTGGCGATCGCCTCCACGATCCCACCCGCCGCCATCTGATAGGGATCAAGCCGGCCGAGATGGTGCCTGAGTCCCACGCCGAGGACGATCCCGCGGTCTCGGCCGAGGACGCCGCGGACCACCGTGCCATCGGCCGGGCCCTCGCCGGGACCCAGCAGCGGCTTGATCACCGAGCAGCCCTGCACCTCGTGGTCGTACTGCCGGACGATCCGCTCCTTGCTCGCCACGTCGGGCTGCGCGAGCACGTCGACGAGCGCCGCCGTGACGCCGCCGTCGCCCGACCAGGCGAGAGCGGTCGGCGCCGCCGGGGCATGCCGTGAGGTGAGCCGCTGTCGCGGCCGGCCTTCGTGGAGGAAGTGGCAGTCGAGTTCGCCCGCAACCCTGCCGTGCCACTTGAGCACGATGCGGCCGGAGCCCGTGAACGTCCCGATCGTCGTCACCTCCACGCCCTCGTCGTCGGCGATTCGCTGCATGGCCGGCCAATCGCTTGGTGCCACGGCGAGCACCATGCGTTCCTGCGCCTCGGAGATCCACGCCTCCGTCGCCGACAGCCCCTCGTACTTCAGCGGCACCCGGTCGAGGTCGACATCGGCGCCGAGCGTGGCTCCCATCTCGCCGACGGCGCTCGAGAGGCCGCCGGCACCGCAGTCGGTGATCGCGTGGAAAAGCCGCTGCCGCGAGGCCTCGAGCACGAAGTCGGTGAGCATCTTCTCGTTGATCGCGTGGCCGATTTGCACGGCGCCGCCGCTCTCCGCCTCGCTCTCGCTCGTCAACTCGATGCTCGAGAACGTGGCCCCGTGGATGCCGTCGCGGCCGGTGCGGCCGCCGGCCACCACGACGAGGTCACCCGGCTGCACCGCGGCTTCGGCGTGGCCTCGCGGCATGATGCCCACGGTGCCACAGAACACCAGCGGGTTGCCGATGTAGCCCGGATGGAAGGCGACCGCGCCGGCGATCGTGGGAATGCCCATCCGATTGCCGTAGTCGCGAACCCCCGCCGCCACGCCCGCGAGCAGCCGCTGCGGATGGATCACGCCGGGTGGGATCTCGGCTGCCGGCGTGTCGGAAGCCGCCACGCAGAACACGTCGAGACTGGCGATCGGCTTGGCGCCGAGCCCCGTGCCGAGCACGTCGCGGATCACGCCGCCGAGCCCCGTTGCCGCGCCGCCGTAGGGCTCGATCGCCGAGGGATGGTTGTGGGTTTCGACTTTCACGCAGATGTCGTGGTCGCCGTCGAACCGCACCACGCCCGAGTTGTCCTTGAAGACGCTCACGCACCAGTCGCGGGGGCCGAGCGATTCGCGAATCGTTCGCGTGGCGGCAAACACCGTTTCTTTCAGCAGGTTCTCGTAGCGGGTCGCGCCGGCGGGGCCGACGTGATCGACGCCGCTCGTGAGCGTCTTGTGGCAACAGTGCTCGCTCCAGGTCTGCGCGATCGTCTCCAGTTCGATCTCGAACGGGGCGCGGCCGAGGGATTGAAAATGATCGCGGACGGCGTGCAGTTCGCGGACGGAGAGGGCGAGGCACCGCTGACGGCTGAGCCTCTCGAGCGCCGCGTCGTCGAGCCCGGCCAGCGGGACCGTCTCCTGCGCGAACGTCCACGTCCGGCCGCCGGAGAGCGAGGCGATCGCGAGCGGACCGACGATGACATCCTGGATCGCATCGTTGGCGAGGAGTTTTTCCGCAAGCCGCTCGAGCGTGGCGGCCTCGAGCGGCGGCAGCCAGTACTTCCGCAGGCTGCGGATGACGACACGGTGGCCGAGCGCGGCGGCCGCAGCCTGGGCCGTGAGGCCGGCCGGATCCGTCACGCCCGCCTTGGGAAGCACGTGAACCACCGTCGGCAGGCCGTCGAGAGGCGCGAGGAGGCGTGCCGCTCCGATCTGGTCCACGATGGACGATTCGGTCACCGGGTCGGCGAACAGCGTGGTGGCGAGCCGTTCCGCGTCGTCGCGGCCGAGATCGCCCTCGATCAGCCACCCCGCCGCGGTGCGAACCCGCGAGCAGGCCGCGACGCCGAGCGCTTCCGCACCGGTCGCCACCTCGCGGGCGGCATGATCGCCGGCGGCGTCGCGGAGCACGACGTCAACTTCCCAGAGCATCGCGGCTGTCCTTGGCGCGGGTGAGGAGTTCGACGAGCCGGCGGCGGTCGCCGCGTTCGATCGCGGCCAGCAGTTTCTCGACGGTGGCCGCGAACCGCTTCATGGCATCGCCGACCGCGCCGGCGTTGTCGAGCAGAATGTCGGCCCAGAGGTCGGGGTCGCCGGCGGCGATCCGCGTGGTGTCGCGCCAGCCGCCGGCGGTGAACGTGCGGGACGCTGGCGGTGTGGCCGCCGCCAGGGCGGCCGCGACGAGGTGGGGGGCATGGCTCGTGCCGGCGAGGACCCGGTCGTGCTCGCGGGGCGGCATCATGAAGACCGTGGAACCGAGCGCCGCCCAGAGATCACCGATCGCTTCCGCGTCGGGTCGCGGCGTCGCCTTGGCGGGCGTGACGACGGTGACCCGTCCGGCGAAGAGGTCACCATCGGCTGCGGCCGGGCCGCGGCGGTGGCTGCCGGCGATCGGATGACTGCCGACGAAGCGACCCCGGCGGCTGCGCCGCTTCCGCTCCCACGCCGACACGATCGAGGTCTTGGTGCTGCCCGCGTCGGTGAGGAGCGTGCCTGGACGGATGATCGCATCGACCGCGTCGAGGAGGGCCGGGATCGCCGCGACGCCCGCCGCCACGACGACCAGATCGGCGTCGGCTGCGGCGGCGACGTCGGTGGCGACCTCGGTCACGCAGCCAGACTGTTTCGCGGCGGCGAGGGACGTCTCGGAGCGGCCGATGCCGATCACCCGCGTGGCCAGTCGGCGGGCCCGCAGGGCCTTGCCGATGGAGCCGCCGATCATGCCCACGCCCACGATCGCGACGACGGGCCAGTGGGCTCTTGAGGTCATGGCGAAGACGACGAGGAAGCGAGGCCGGCGGTTGTACCAGATGAGGGCCGCGTGTGTTAGAACCGCTTCGCTCGTGGGCGGGAATGCGGCGGCGAGGACGAGAATGGCTGGTTCGGGACGAATCCCCGATGCGGTGCTCGCGGACATGCTGCACCGGCTGTCGATCTCCGTCGCGGCGGGCATCGATCTCCGGCGCGCCTGGGCGTCGGAGGTGAGCCGAGTGCCGGGCCGCTGCCGTCCGGCGGTCGAGCGCGTGGCCTCCCGACTCGCTGCCGGCGACGGACTCGGTGAGGCCGCGACGGCGACCGCCGGGGCGATTCCCGATGTCGTCGCTGGCATGCTCCTCGTGGGCGACCGCACCGGTCGACTCGCCGAGGTGCTCGAAGAGACGGCAAAGACCCTCACGCGGTCGATCGCCAGGCGGCGGTCGCTCCGCGCCGCGCTCGTCGGTCCGGCGATCCGCCTCGTCGTGGCGGTGCTCGCGATCGTGGTGATGATCGTCGTCTCGGGGCTCTCGCACGGACCCGACGGATCGCCGCTCGACTTCCTCGGCGTTGGACTCACGGGGCGGGCCGGTGCGATGCTGTTTCTCAGCGGACTCGTTGCGACGGTCGCCGCGGTCGCCGTGGCTGGGGTCTCCACGTGGCGGAGTTGGCGGGACCGCGGGTGGGCGTGGGACGTCGGCCGCAGGCTGCCGGTCATCGGGCCGGCCGCGGTCGCGGCGGAGGCTGCGGCGTGGAGTCGGGCGGCGTCGCTGGCGGCCCACGCGGGCGTCGGCATCGGCGAGATGGTGGACCTTGCGTCTCGTGCGGCTCCGGGCTTCGGCTGCGATCCCGCACGAGTCGAGGATCTCCTGCGGAGCGGTCGCGATCTGCCGGAGACGCTTGCGGCCACCGGCCGCCTGCCGCGGGCTGTGATCGAGGCGGTGGCAGTCGGTGAGGTCACGGGCACGACGGCCGAGGCTCTCGATCGCGTGGCCGACCACCTCGATGAGGCGGCGGTGCGGGGTTTTGCAGCGGCCGTGCAGGCCGTTGGATTCCTGGCCTGGGCCCTGGCGGCCTGCCTGGTGGCAGCGGTCGTGATCCGGGTGGTCGCGACCTATGCCAGAATGATCCAGGACCTGACCCGGACGCCGTGACCGACAGCCGGTCAAGGCGGCGATGGGGCCGAGCCGAGATCATTGGCATGATCGTACGACGAACGCATCCCTGCCCGGCGACGGTGGTCGCGGTTTCGGTGCTCACGGTTTCGGTCCTCATGACGCAGGCCGGGCAGGCCGTGAGCGCTGCCGAGCCACCCCCGGCCGACCCGCCGGTGATGGTCGAGCCGGCGAAGCCCACGCAGCAGGAGTTGATGGCGAAGCGCGGATACGTTCGCCATCACGGCGGCTGGCGGACCGCCCAGGAGATCGACATCATCGAGCGGAACGAACGGGCGATGCTCGCGGAGAAGCAGTGGAACGGCAAAGTCGAGCGGCTGCGGCGGCAGATCGATCAGCCGGGGCAGGCCGACCGAGCGGCCGAGGAGATCCGCGAGATCTCCGATCCGGCGGCGGTGCCGGCCCTCGCCGCGACGATCGCCAAGGATCCCGTCTTCCGCGTGCGGAGTTGGTGCCTCGAGGCACTGTCCCGGATCCGTTCGTCGGATGCGGCCGGCGTGCTCGTGGCCGCGGCGCTCGATCATCCCGATCCGGAGACGAGGATCGCGGCTGTCGAGCGGCTCATGGTGATCGGCCCGCATATCGCCGTGCCGACGCTGGTGTCGGCGCTCGGGAGCGCCGACAACGGCCAGGTCAACCGTGCCGCCGAGGCGCTCGGCCGGCTCGGTGTGCCTTCGGCCGTCGGGCCGCTGATCGACGCCCTCGATACGGAGCACGTCGTGGTGACCGGCGACGGCAAGCCGGAGGGCTCGACGTCGGCGACCTTCACGCCCTCGGGCGGCGGCCTCTCGATGGGGGGCGGCCCGAAGCGATCGAAGGTGTCGGTGCGAAACGAGCGCGTGCTCGAGGCGCTCGTGATGCTCACCGGCACGAACTTCGAGTGGGATTCGTTCGCGTGGCGGTCCTGGCTTGCCAGCCGCCACGCTCCGCCAGCCGACTACGATCCTCGCCGCGGGTGACGATCCCTCCGCTTTGTTCTCAGGCCGCGCGGCGGCGGGGGAACCACTCGGGGGAGAGCATCAGCATCGCCACACGGTTTTCGAGGTTGGGCCGGAAGACGACCAGCAGCAGCACCGGCAGATACCAGGCCATGAACAGCCCGCCGTTGTGGGCCTTCCAGAACTGGCTGCCGAGGAGCACCGCCGCCGTGCAGCTCATCAATGTGCCGAGGTTCTTGGGGGCGGGCCAGATCGCCAGCGTCGCCATCATCGCCACGAATGCCGCGAGGACGGGCAGCCGGTAGACGGCATCCTGCGACGGCAGCGCCCAGAAGCCCTCCAGCGACACTTCGTTTGGGAAGATCCAGCCGAACATCTGCCGGAGCTGGCCCAGAAAGACCGTGGCATCGGGTGACGTGAACCAGAGGGCCACGACGAGCGTCGCCAGCGAGGCGACCACGCCTGCTGCAAAGCGGCGGACGCCCCTCTCCCAGTAGAAGCTGCACCACAGCGGCAGGAGGAAGACTGGATAGTAAATCGTGCCGATCGCCAGGCCGACAAGCACCCCGGCAAGGAACGGCCGGCGGTAGGCGGCGATCGCCCAGAGCACGAGCGCGCCGGGGAGGACGTGATCGACGCGGCCCGTCATCGTGGCCGTGTAGGGGAGAAGCAGGTAGAGCACGGCGGCGGCGATGCCGAGGCGGGTGTTCTCGAAGTGCCGCCAGCCGATCACCACCATGCCCACGACGATCGCGAGCTGCGAGACGATCGCCATGATCCGCGCCGTGGTCTCGTGAACGGCGCGGCGGCTCGTGTCGCCGGGCTCCGGCGGCGCGTCGGCGCCGTCAGGGGCGAAGAAGATCCGCTGCGTCGAGATCTGGGGGAGGAGAAAGAGCAGGGGATACCCGGGGCCGAGTCGGGCCAGCTGGTCGGCATCGACTTCGGCATCGCGAGCCTCGAGGCGGTCGGCGCCGGCCGCGCCGGCCATGTCATCCCGCTGCGGCCGCGTCGTGATCACGTTGGCCAGCAGGAAGACGAGCAGCGACACGCCCAGGAAGGCGAGGCCCCCTGTGGTCAGGTTCGGCTCGAGCATCGGGCGACGGACCATCATCGAGTCGCAGAGCATCCTCGCCAGAAACCAGCCCGTGACGACGAAGAGCCAGACGAACCCGAGTTGCTGGTCGGCGATGTTCGCCTTGTAGCCGCCGTATTCGACCGCGAGGATGCCCGGGGTCAGCAGGATCAGCCCGAGGAGGTCGAGATTGCGGATGCTCCACAGCCGGTTGAACTTGAAGAACAGCGCGATCGACAGGAGCGAGGCGAAATAGAACCACGTCGTCGGATTGACCCGGTGGTAATGGAAGAGGATGTCGCTCATGCCGCCCTTGTGCCGGTGCTCGCTCCGCCGCAAGCTCTAGCCTATGCCGGGGGCGGACCGTTGAAAACCCGGTCCGTTACGGGTGAAACGGCCAGATGAGCGGTGCGAGGGCGAGGGTGAGGGCCATCACGAGCAGATTCAGCGGGCCGCCGAACCGCATGTAGTCGCTGAACTTGTAGCCGCCGGGCCCATAGATCATGAGGTTGGTCTGGTAGCCCATGGGCGTGGCGAAGCCGCAGCTGGCGGCGACTGTGATCGCCATCACGAAGGGCATCGGGTTGACGCCGAGGTCGTTCGCGGTCTGCCAGGCGATCGGGAAGGTGAGCACGGCGGCGGCGTTGTTGCTCATCAGTTCCGTGAACAGCATGGTCACGAAGTAGAGCGCGGCGAGCACCACGTGGGGGTGGTCGCCGGCGGCGGTGATCGTGGAGTGCGCGACCATCTCCGCCAGCCCCGTTTTTTCCATGGCCCGGGCGAGGCCGAAGCTCGCGGCAATCAGCAGCAGCGACTCCCACTCGATCGACCGGCGTGCCTCGGTCGACGACATGCAGCGGAGACCGACGACCGCACAGGCCGCCACCAGTGCCGCTGCCACCATCGGCACCAGTTCGAGGGCGGCGGCGAGCACCATCGCGGCGAGCACGGTGCAGGCGATCCAGGCCTTGTCGTGCCGCGGGGGCGTGGAGCCCGTCACCTCGCTGACCAGGTAGAAGTGGCGGTTGGTTCGCTGCCGGTCGATGAACGCCGGCCCCGCCTCCACGAGGAGCGTGTCGCCGGGCTGGAGCACGATGTCGCCGATCTTCATCTGGAGCCGCTCCCCGTCGCGGGCCGCGGCGATCACCACCGCGCCGTAGGTGGAGCGGAACCGTCCCTCGCGGATCGTGCGGCCCACCAGGGGGCACGACGGGGAAACGACCGCCTCCACGAGCACCCGCTCGCTTCGCGGATCATCCAGCTTGAACACCTGGTCGGTGGCGGGCCGCAGGCCGCGGATCTTCTGGAGTTCGACCACCGAATCGAGCACGCCCACGAACACGAGCCGGTCGCCCGCCTGGAGTCGCTCCGTCGGCGCGACGGCAGCGATCACGCGGCCGCCGCGGTCGATTTCCATGAGGAACAGGCCGTGCAGGTGCCGCAGGCCCGCCGCCTCGATCGTCCGGCCCGCCAGCGGGCTGCCAGGATCGACCACCATCTCCAGGCTGTACTGTCGCGGGTCGTCACTGGTGCTCATCGGTGGACGCCGGTCCTTGAGCAGGAACCGGCTTGCGACGATCAGATACACCAACCCGATGACGAATAGCGGCACGCCAAGCCAGGTGATGTCGAACATGCCGAGCGGCTGACCTCGCTTGGCCGCCATCAGGCCACTGACCACGACGTTGGTGCTCGTGCCGATCAGGGTGCAGAGGCCGCCGAGCACGACCGCGGCGTTCATCGGCATCAGCAGTTTGGAGATGCTGAAGCGGTTCTTCTTGGCCCAATCCCGGATCGCCGGCACCATCAGCGCGACGACGGGCGTGTTGTTGGTGAAGGCGGACACCACCCCCGGCGCGACCATCGTGCGGAACTGGGCGGTGGCCAGCGATTTCGGCCTGCCGAGGGCCCGATCGACGAGCGACGCCAGGGCACCGGTGCGTTCCACGGCCGCCGCCACGACGAACAGGGCTGCCACCGTCACCATGCCCTCGTTGCTCATTCCCTTGAGGGCCTCGTCGGGCGTGATCACGCCTGCGGCGAGCAGGAGCACCACTCCGCCGATCATCACCATGTCGGGAGCCCGCTGCACGAAGAGCAAGGCCGCGAGCGTGACGGCGACCACCGCGGCGGTCAGCGCCGCCTGCCAGTGGCCGGCCAGCGGTCCGAGCAGTGCCTCCATGGTCATCGTGAGTCTCCCTGGCCAGCCGAAACGGGCGGGCGCGACAGCACTTTCACGCCGCCGCGGCGGTGACGCAAGGGCAAATCCGGCCGCTGGATCGGCGACCCCAAAACCAGGCCGGGCGGTGGCCGACCGCCGCTCGGCTTGGTAGCCTCTGAGACGATGGAAGGCTGGTTTTCACGCGGTATGGCCGAGGAGCGACTCTGATGAGCGACATGATCAACGAACTCCTGGATGGGAACTCCAAGTTCATTGCGGGCGAGTTTTTGCCCAACTAGAACTACTACCAGGCGATCGCCGCCAAGCAGCGGCCGAAGGTGCTCTGGATCGGCTGCTCCGACTCCCGCGTCAGCGAGCACCAGATGACCGGCTCGAAGCCGGGCACGATGTTCGTGCACCGCAACGTCGCCAACATCATCGCCTTCAACGACGTCAACATCTCCGCGATCCTCGAATACGGCGTCGTGCACCTGAAGATCGAAGACATCATCGTCTGCGGCCACACGCGGTGCGGCGGCATCGCGGCGATCGAGGACGGCGTCCACGAGAACTACATCGCCGACTGGCTCTGCATCGCCACGGGCGCCAAGGAGGCCGCCAACCGGATCGCCAAGGAGAAGAAGCTCTCCCGGGACGAGAAACTCGCCGTGCTCACCGAGGAAAACGTCAAACTGCAGATCAAGCACCTCAAGAGCCTGGCGCTGATCCGCAACATGCACGCCAAGGGCTCGCTTCCCCGCATCCATGGCTGGTTGTACCGTGTCGAGACCGGGACGATCGACGTCTTGGTGGACGGCCGCGACAGCGGGGCCACGAAGCGGCCGGCCAAGAAGCGCCCCGCTGCAAAGCGGCGAAAATGACGGTCGGCGGTCCTTGTGTCGGCGCACGCAGCCGGCTGGCTTGTTCTGCCGTGCGGGGAGGCCGATACTGAAGAACCGGGTTGAGCGGGGCGGCTGTTCCGCCCCGAGGATCCCCCTTCTGGAGTTTCGATCATGAAGCGTTTTGCATTGCTCGTGGTGGCCGTCGCGGTGGTTGGGGCGGGCATCTCGTTCGCCCAGCAACCCGTTCAGCCGCGGCCGCAGACCACGCGTTCGTACCGGAGTTACTCGGTCGCACCGTCGACGCGTGGCATCTCGGCCCAGCGGTCGCGGTTGGCCAACGACGCCACCTGGCGTCATGCCGAGGCCAAACCGCAGGGCAAGTATCACAGCGGCCGTTGATCGTTCGGACCGATCAGTCGACGCCGATGTCGGCGTCCGCCGGGTGGGCGAGCCACGCCCGTTCGAGGGCCGACGCCGTCGAAAAGCCATAGTGCCTTTCGAGGGCGGCCGCCTCGCCGATCGACGCGGAATCATCGAGGAATGAGAGCAGTATCGCCTGGCCACGCTGCTCGATCAGCCAGCGGACGAGCGCGGCGCTCTGGCCGTAGAAGACGCGCTGCCGATGAGGCTCCCGGGGGTACTCCTCCATGGTGAGCAGATGGGAAGCCGACCAGGTCATGCCGGCTTCTCGAGCCTCGGCAAAATCGCGGTCGTGGCCGGCCTGCTTTTCCTCGTCGTCAAAGAGCACCGCCAGCCCTTCGTCGGCCCATCGCGGAGGGGGGCCTGCCGTGAAATGGTCTGCGAGTACGACGTGCACCAGTTCGTGGGCGAGGGCGTCAGGCACCGCCGTCGGATCGTCGTCCATCAGGTCGATCCGCCGCACGCAGACATCCGGGCCGGCAAACTCGATGGCCGTCGCGCCGCGGGCTCCGTCTGGGGGCCCGCCGACGGCGGCCGAGAACGATTCTTCCGTCGCGTGCAGATGGATCTCGCAGCGGACGGTCCAAGGAGCCGGGGCGTCGACGCCGAGCAGCGTGACACACGCACGTTCGCGGACATTCTCTGCATGCTGCACGATGGCGGCGGCCCGAGCGGCCGAGGTGCCATGGACGTCGAAGTTGGCCGCCGCGGGACCACCGCGAAGGGCGAATGTGGCCCATGCCAGGCACGCGGCTGCGGCGCCGAACCGGCGGCATACCTGGCGGATGCCCGGTCGGCGGATCGTGGGAAGAAAGAGGATTCGGTCCACTGCGGCGGCTCCTCACGCGAACGAAAGGAGTCGCGAAGCAGATGCCGTGCCAATCGATCGAGGATCGGTCGGCGCGGGGCGGAATCGGCGTTTTCGCAGCGGTTTCGCCAGCGGGCCGCGGCGGCAGCGGTGGTCTCGCTGACGGTGTGGTGCGCGTATCGCTGGCATCCACTGCTCACGCCGGAGGCATAGGATGATGCCGGTCTGGAGCCGCCATGCGCCTGTTTCCGTCGGACCGCTACCCGCTGCCGCTGCCCGAGGGGCACCGTTTTCCGGCCGCGAAATATGCCCTGCTCCGTCGCCGGCTCGAGGCCCATGCGGCGACCGGGGCGAAGCTCACGTTCGTGGAACCGCATGCCGCCACCGACGACGAACTGCTCCGGGTGCACGATCGCGGCTACGTCGGCCGCGTCCTTGCCGGCACGCTCTCGAAGGACGAGCAGCGGCGGATCGGCTTCCCGTGGAGCGAGGCGCTCGTCGAGCGGTCGCTGCGGAGCACTGGAGCCGCCGTCGATGCGGCCGCGGCCGCGATCGAGGACGGCGTCGCGGCGAGTCTGGCCGGAGGCACGCATCACGCCGGCACGGCGTGGGGCGAGGGCTTTTGCGTGTTCAACGACACCGCGGTCGCGGCGCGGGAGATGCAGGCTCGCGCCGCCGCCCGCCGGGTGCTGATCCTCGACTGCGACGTCCATCAGGGAAACGGGACGGCGGAGATCTTCGCCGCCGATTCGACGGTGTTCACCATGTCGATCCACGGCGCCCGGAACTTCCCACTCCGTAAACACTCAAGTTCGCTCGACGTGCCGCTCGACGACAACGCGGATGACGAGGCCTATCTCGCGGCCCTCGCGCCCGCGGTGGACGAGTCGTTTCGCCGCGGTCGGCCGGATCTCGTCTTCTACATCGCCGGCGCAGACCCCTTCGAGCACGACCGGCTCGGCCGCCTGCGGCTCTCCAAGCCGGGACTTCGTGAACGAGACCGGCTGGTGTTGGCGGCGGCGGAGGCCGCTGGGGTGCCGGTGGCGATCGTTCTTGGTGGCGGCTACGCCGCCGACCTCGATGCGATCGTCGACATCCACGCCGCGACGATCCTGCTGGCGGCGGGCATGTTCGCTCCGCAATCATGAAGCCCAATCGCGTCAGCGATGGGGACTGCGTCCGGCGGAGGGCTGCCGTATGCCTTACGGCGTTACGTTTCTTGGGGCCGGGCCGCGAGGATCACTCGTCGTCGTCTGAGTCGGCGTCCTGGGCCGTGGCCGTGCTGCGATTGTCGAGGCTCCATGGACCGGTGCCGTTGGCGACCAGGAAGAGCATCGTGCCCATCAGTGCCAGGTTCTTCATGAACGCGATCACCTCGCCCTGCTGGGCGGCGGGAGGCGTGTCCGGGGGCAGTTTCCAGAAGTCGTGGAAGTAGTAGGTCGCGGCGCCGAGGAAGCAGAGGAGGAGGAACGCCCCGAACCGGCCTTTGTAGCCGAGCACGATCGAGAGGCTGCCGAGGATCAGGAATGCGATCGCGCCGCCGAGGAGAATCGTGGGCGACGGCACCCCCTCCGCGGCCATCTTCTCGACGGTGCCGCTGAAGTTCATGATCTTTCCGGCGACGGCGCTGAGCAGGAAGATCGCGGCGATCATCAGGCGGGCGAGCAGCGACAACAGTCCGCGGATCGTGGTCATGGCATCTCTCCGATGGCGGGTCAGCGGCCGGGGGCGACGTGAGGGGAACCTAGCACGGATCACGGATCTCGGAGAAGGGGAATCCGGGGCCGCAAGGCTCGAAAGGGAATGTCAGTCGGGAGCCGCGACCATGCAATCGCGGCCGGTCCGCTTGGCGGCATAGAGGACCCGATCGGCCCGGTCGATGAGGACGTCGGGACCGACATCGACTGTCGCCAGCGCCGTCGCCACGCCGATTGACACCGTAACGCTGCCCGTCGGCGAGGCCGCGTGCGGTAACGCGAGGGCATGGATCGCCTCGAGCGTCCGCCGGGCGACCGCAGCTGCTCCGGCGGCATCGGTGCCTGGCAGAAGGGCCAGAAACTCCTCGCCTCCCCAGCGACAGAGGAGGCTGCCCGGCACGTCACAGGTCTCTGCAAGGGTCATGGCGATCGTCTTCAGGCAGGCGTCACCTGCAGGGTGGCCCGAGGCATCGTTGAAGGCCTTGAAGTGGTCGATGTCGATCACGAGGATCGAAACCGCGGTGCGGTCACGAGTCCACCGGCTCCAGCCCCCCGTGATCACCTCGTCGAGGCGGCGGCGATTAGGCAGCCCCGTGAGCGGGTCGGTGAATGCCAGTTCCCGCCACGATGGTGATGGTGCGGGCGTGTGTTCGGATCCGCCGGGGGCGGAGGGAGCGGTCATCGGATCATTCCGGCGGCCGGATCATCGTGGAAGCAGAGAGACGCCCAGGATGCGTGCCCGGACGTGTGCCCGGCCAAGCGTCGCGAGTATAAACGGCGTCGCATTCGGCCGCGGATGATCGTGCGGCCATGTCGTATCGAGTGGAGCTGATGCATGACTGTGATCCGTCCGGGCCGCTACCGGCACTACAAAGGCAACGAATACACCGTGATCTGCGTGGCGCGACACAGCGAGACGCTCGAGGAACTCGTCGTCTATCGCCAGGAATACGGCGATCACGGCCTCTGGGTGCGGCCGGCGGCCATGTTCCTGGAAACGGTCGAACTCGAGGGCAAGAAGGTACAGCGGTTCCGGCTGATGGAGGACGTCTGATCGGGGCCAACGTGATCGGGCCGCTCTTCGCGCTCGGTTCTGCCCATGCCTGTCGCCGGACGCTCACTCCGGAATCAGGAAGCCCAATCGCGTAAGCGATGGGGACATGCCGGCGGCGTCGCGAGGCAACCGCGAACTCGCGAGCGTGCTCGGCAGTGCGGCCAGTTCCCGCGCATAGAACTCCCGCAGTCGTCGCGTATCGATTCCGAGTTCCCGCCGCACGGCCCCGAGTGGGCGATCGAGCATGTCGTCGCGAAGCGCGCGGTGGAGATCCTTCGCGCCGAGTTCCCGGCCCGCCTCGAGGCCGAGGTCGTAGGCCGTCAGCATCCTCCGCGAGATCCGATACGGCTCCGGGTAGAGGCGCGACACCACGAACCGAAACCATGCCCGCTCCACCCACGACACTGCTTTCGTGCTCCCCATCGTGAAGCCGATCACGAAGGCCTCGTCCTGGTCGAGGAGACCGCGGCCGAGCAGCACGTGGACCATGTCGTGGTCTTTGAGGTGAATGGCACCGTGGAGCCGCAGCCAGCCCTCGGGATTCTCGAACAGCCGCACGATCCACGGGATCGCCGTGGCCGGCGCCGCCGGCAACTCGGCGAGGACCTCGCGGAGAGTGCGGTCGTCGTTGTCGAGGCCCGGAAACCACTCCCACCAGGCGGTGGTCTGCGTGTCGCTCGTCTTCGTCGCCCCGGCGGGCAGTTCGAGCGCGGCCTGGGCGTCGAACCGCGTGAGCACGCCCTCGCGGTCGGGGGCATGGGCGGCGAGGATCGCCAGGCCCGCGCCGAAGCGGTGCAGTTCGTGGGCCACGAGTTCCCGCACCGCGCCCGCCGCCTGCGGCGGCAGCGTTGCCGTGCCGGTGAGCGCCTCGATGCCGGCGACGATCCGCTCGGCCGAGGCCTCCACGTCGCGGCCGCCGGGCGCGAGGAGTCGCGGCTGCAGAAACCCGCCTGCAGCGAGTGCTCGGGCAGCGGCGACCGCCACGGCCGTGGCCTCGTCGGCGGCCGTGGCGTGGCCGGTCGTGTACCGCGGCCGGGCGGCGTCACGCGCCCGCACGAGCACCGTGGCTGCACAGCTCCGGCCGCCATCTCTCGGTCTGGTCACATCGCAGGCAGCGATCGTGAAGGGAACTCTGGAAAGCGACTGCAGGGCCGCCGCAACAGCCGCCGCGAGATCGGCGCCGGTGCCGATGGAGGGCTCGATCGTGCCGCGCGGGCCGCGGACTGGGATCGCGATGTGGGCCTCCGGCAACGCCGTCCACGTGTCGTAGACGAGTACGGCCCGGCCGAGGGCGATGCGGCCCACCGGCATGAACGGCCCGGAATCATCGCGGATTGCCATGGCGTCACCCAGGCAATCGTATCCAGCGGCATCCCTGAAAGACAGGACCGCCAAAGGCATGCCCCGTGTGTCACAGCCTCGCGGTCCGGCCAAGCAGACCGCCAAGCAGACCGCCAAGCAGACCGCCAAGCAGGCCGCCGAGCAGGCCGCCGAGCAGGCAGTGGCGAGCCGAGCCTGCCAGCTGGGCTCAGCAGCGGATGAAGCACTCGGTCGTCGAAGACCGATGACCTTAGTGCGACGCCCGATCGCCCGCTGTATACAACCCGAGCAGCAAGACGAAATATGCGGCAAGAAGACCTGTCTGCATCCAGTAGGCAAACGTGGAACGCCCATCCAGCACCGCTCCGAGCGCGTCGGACGCATTGACGGCGCTCAGCCCGAGCACGGTGACGCCGAGCGCCACGAGCGCAGCCGGCACGGCGCTGCGGTGCAACGCTGCGTTCGCGAAGAGGCACACGTACGCCACCACCGCGAAGGAAATGATCTTGTCCTGATACGCGTAGAAGGGCACGTCGTAATAGACGAACAAGAGCGGGTATTTCAGGCCAAAAAAGTGGGCCACGGCCATGCAGCAAAAATAGGCCACGCCTGCCCAGAGCGCGAGGCGCAGAATCAGGTGCGGCGGATTGCTGGTGCTCATCGGTGCGTCGGACTCCTGCGAAGGGCGCACTCTCGAGTTGTCGGACCGGCGACGAGCCATCAACAGCCCCTAACCACCGGTTTCTCCATCGGTGCTGGCGTCGACCCAGACGAGCCGCGCCTCGCCGCCCCGGCTGCCGGACACGATGGCATGCTGCTCGAGCTCCCGGGCGAGCGACACCGCATCGGCCTCGCTGATGCCGAGCACGAGAAGGCTCGGCTCCGGCGGCCAGTCGCCGTCATCGGCCCGGCCTTCGCCCTGGAAGCAGTTGAGGCCGCGGCCGCGGACGAGCATCTCGAGCTGCATCATTCGCTCGTCATTGGCGTCGTCGTCGAGCCGTGTCGACCGCGGATTGCAGGCGGTGATGAACGCCCAGTCCGTCACCCGCGACTCGGCGAGCAGGAGGTCGAGCGGCATGCAGCGCGCCCCGCAGCGGATCGAGATCGGTTCCCGACCCGGCACGATGACCGAGTACGACGTGGACCGATAGGCGGATTCGAGTTCCGGATCGGGCATGTGCCACCGGGTGCATGAGGTGACATCTGGCGGCCGGGAGACGAGGGCCTCCGAGCGGTCAGTCTCAGCCACGGCGAAAGATCAAATACTCCCGACAGGGATCGAACCTGTAACCTTCAGCTCCGGAGGCTGACGCTCTATCCAATTGAGCTACGGGAGCAGAGAACCTCGGGGAGTCTAGCAGCCGCCAGACGACCGAGAAAGCAGCGGCGTTTCGCGGGCCGTGCCGCGACGGACGGCGGGCCGGCGGCGATCAGGCCGACCGCTTGAGTTCCCGGGCGGGCTGCCCGACGTGCGGCCGCGACCCCTCGTGACGATCGTCGATCCGGTAGGTGCGTGCCGATGATTCGCCCTCCGTCTCGCGGATCGAAGCCTCTCGCATCAGGGCGCGGAGTTGGCGGGTGCGACCGAAGCACGAGCCGAACTGCACCAACGCCGTGAGCCGGCCCGCGAGCATCGCGAACGTGCCGATCGGTGCGGTCGCCGCCGCATGTCGAAGCACCTCGCCGCCATGGGCGAGCATCGCAGGAACGAATCGTTCGCAGGCGAGGGATCTCCAGAAGAGCCGCTCCGCCTGAAGGCCCGCCGCAAACGACGAACGCCGCTTCCGCGCCGGCCCGCCGACCACCCGCGAGTCGGGGTCGAGCACCACGTCGGCCTTTGCTGCAGTGAGCGCGGCTGCCAGGTCGGCTGCCGCGAGCGCGTCGCCGCAGGCTGTCGAGAGACCGATCTCGCGAATCACGTCGGCTCGCCAAAAGCCCGCCTCGAGCAGCGGCGCCGAGGGCAGGGCTCCCGTCACGATGCCGCCGGCCTTGCAGCGCGGTACGACGGTGACGCTTCGCCCGCCGGCCGTCCGACGGATGCCCGCCGAGACGGGCTGCTCCCGGTCGGCTTCCGCCACGGTCAGCGGGACGACTGCCGCTACGTTCGGGTTTGCGAAATGTCTGATGGCGGCGTTGGTCCAGCCGGCGGTCGCCTTCCAGCCGGCGGCGAGGACGTGGATCACGTCGCCGTTCGCCTCCGCCATCCCGGCGGTCACGCAGCCGACGAGCCCAGAGCCCTTGGCGGCATCGATGAAGGTGACTTCCTCACGGATGTTCCACGGGTCGTCGTACGGAGTCGCCAGCGCGACGACAACCTCGCAGTTGTCGGGCCGGTGCTCGAGGATGCTGACGAGCGTCTCTTCGAGGCCCGTCGCGTCGATGACGGGTACCACCACCGAGAGCCCGCGCGAACCGCCGGCGTGCCGCTGCATCGACATGACCCCCCGCTCCGTGCCCGTACGGTCCGCGCGGACGATCCCCCCGGATCGCCCGCGACACCCGCTGTCCCCCGACCGTCAGCCCGAACTGCTCAGGCGGCGACGCGCTGCGGCTGCAGTTCCGTGAACAAGTTCACGGTGTGCAGCATCTCACCGTCGACATCGTAGAACTGGAGGACGCCGACATCGATCATCCACATGGCGAACATCTCCGCCACGCGATAGCACCGCGCCACGCATCGACCGCGATCGATGCGGATGTTCTCCTGCAGATCCTCGACGTCGGCGGCGTCGGCCCCGAGTTTGAGGAAGTGGCGGGAAACAAGGCCACGGACATCCGCGGCGTTCATGTGCAGACGCATGGAAGGCAACCTCCTGTTGCGGGCTGTCGGATCGACCTCCTGTCGATCGGGCCGGGAAACCTACCGCGGCCTTGCCGCCGACGATAGGCTGGTTTGCCGCCGGGAAGCCCCGGTCGGCCTCTCGGCCCGCCACCACTGTTGAGCATCGACCGCCCCGGCTCCCGGCGATCACCCCCGAAACCGATCCCTGCCCATCCAGCACGTCCGTCCCGGTCGACCCAGTCTGCCGGCTCGCCGCAGCCCGCGCCGTCGCTAGGGCAGCCGATGTGTCCACGTGGTTTCGCGATACCGCTCCGCGACCAGGTCCGCGACGTGATGCTGCGGCCACGTCCGCCGTTCGTGTGTGGCTGCGAATGCGGTTCGCACCGCCGCCTCGAGCGGGCCCCGGCCGAGTTCGAGGTTGGCGAGGAACGAGCCATGGTCCCGTCCGGCGCGATAGTCCGGTTCCCGCGGAGGGTGCCTGAGCACCCGTGTCACGAGCCCGAGGTCGAAGTCGTCGAGCAGCGTGCCGTGGTAGAGGACCGCCTGGCGGCGCATGCGGAGGGCGTTGCCTGACACCTTGCGGAGTGCGCCGGCCGAGTCGATGGCGAGATCGCTCGATCCGCGCCGCACCACCTGGCGGCCCACGGCCCGCAGCGCCGCAGCCAGCGGGTCGAGCACCGCCGCGTGAACGCCATCGATCGCGGGAGTCGGCTCGGGCCACCTCGCCACCACGGTCCACATCAGGCAGCCCGGGCCGACCACGACGGTGAGCCCGCCGCTGGGGCGCCGCACGAGCGTCACTCCCTCCGCGTCGCAGGCGGCGAGATCGACCTCCTGCGACACGTGGCTCGACGAGCCGAGGACGACCGTGGGCTGGCCGGCCATCCACGTGCGGACCACCAGCCCGTCGAATAGTCCGTCGTGCGCCTCGGCCAGGAGCGCCTCGTCGAGGGCAAGGTTTTCGGCCACGGATGGCAGTTCGACGTCAAGCCAGCGGGCGGGGCCGTCCGCGACGGGACGTTGACTCACTTTCCGGGCCTCCTAGACTTCACGCATGAGCGACCAACCCCGCCACGGCATCCGGCCCGACGACACCCTGCCGCCCGTCGAGCCGCCGAGCGCCGGCTTCCTGGTGCAGTTGTTCGTGGTTCCGCTCACGATCGTGTCCTGCGGTCTGTTCGTCGTCTGGGGATTCTACTGGCTCGCCCAGATGGGCAACGACCCGGAGAGTTACGTCCGCGCGCTTCGCCGCAACAACGAGGGTCGCTGGCAGGTGGCGCTCAACTTCGCCAACGATCTCCGCGGGGCCGGCGGCGCAGCTTTGAAGAAGGATGCGAAGCTGGCCGGCGACCTCGCGGGCATCCTCGACGACGAGATCGCCAGCGGCCGCACCAGCGGCGGTGGCAACGCAGCCGAGCAGGCGAAAACACTCTGCGCCTATCTCTGCCGCGCCCTCGGCGAGTTTGCCGTTCCCGAGGCGGCGGTGCCGCTGGTGAAGCGGGCGGGCGATGCCAACGATCCGCAGACCGCCCAGGCGGCCGTGGAGGCGCTCGCCATACTCTCCGCCAACCTCGCCGCTGCGGGGAGAGCCTTTGACGATCCGGCCGCCGTGGCCGCAGCCGTTCTCACGGCATCGACGAGCGACATCGTGTCGCTGCGGTCGTCGGCCGCGTACACCCTCGGAGTGCTCGGTGGCACCAAGGCCGTCGAGCGGCTCCAGCAACTCGTCGACGATGGCGGTGACGACGTCCGCTACAACGCCGCCATCGGCCTGGCCCGCCAGGGAGACGAGGCCGCATGGAAGACCCTCGAGGAGATGCTCGCGCTTCCCGACGCTGTGCCCGCCGCCGGCGATCAGAAAGGCCAGGCGGAGCGGTATCGCCGCGCGATGATCGTGGTCAACGCGCTCAAGGGTGTGGGATTGCTCGTCGATGCCACGAACCGGCCGCCGCCGGCCGCCGTGGCGAAGCTCATCACCACGCTCGGCGGCGATCCCGTCGCGGATGTGCGGACGAGCGCCGCGGCCCTCGTCCGGCGGATCGACCGGTTGGGCGCGGCCGGCTGACGTGATGGCGCTCCTGGCGCAGGAAGAGTAACCGCGTAAGCGGTATGGATGCACCGCTCTCGACCTTGCCCCCAACCGCTTGGCGAGTGAAAGCCGACCGGCCGGGAGGCCGCGGGCAAACCGCACTGGACGCTGTGTCCGGTGGTGGTTCGCCCCACGCCTCACGGCGTTGGGCTTCTACAAACCAACGCGCGAGAATCACGTGTTACCCGCATCAGCTCATGAACTCTTCGAGCGCTTCGCGGAGCATCTCGGCATCGGGCTCTGTGCCAGAGAGCGAGTGAAACTCGATCGCCGTCTGGGCCGCGTGGATTTCGATGCCGTCGACCACGCAGCAGCCCCGGTCGGCGGCCTGGGCGGCCGCCGCCGACAGCTGGCCTGCAAGCGTCGCGTCGGCCACCAGTAGGTCGGGCCGCAGTGATTCGAGCGACACGCGTGCCGCGGGGTTCGGGCAGAGCACCACGATGCCCACGTGATCGGGCACTGCCAGCGGGCCGGTCCACTCCAGCGTCGAGGCCTGCGTGCCGTGGACTGCGGTGAGCGCCTCGACCAGGCTTGCTGCTGCGGCCGCGTCGGGATCGGTCACCACGATCGCCGCGGCGCCGGCGAGGGCGAACTCGAGGGCCGCCGCCCGGCCGCAGGGATCGGCTCCGACAACCAGCACGGTTTTGCCAGACGGATCGCCGTGTGCCCGCACCGCCTCCACGATGCCGCGGCCATCGGTCATGTGGCCCGCGAGACCGTCGGGCCGCCGCTCGACCAGGCTGACGGCACCGGCGAACGCCGCGGACGGGCTCACGATCGAGACGTGGGGCATGGCGGCGGTCCGGAGCCGGCCGGAGAGCAGGCACCCACGAAAGCCGAGCACGCGGGAGCCGGCGATGGCTTCGGCGACGTCGGCCTCGGCGACGTCGAAGGTGACGAATCGCCAGTCGAGTTCCGCCGCCTCGATCGCCCGCTCGAAGAGATACTGCGCGGGATTTCCGGCGGCCGGGCAGCCGAGCAGGGCGATGATTTCCTGGAGGGCGGAACTCGTCATCCGGGAATCGTCCTCGCGGCGGCACTCACGTGGCGGGCATTGTTGCCGGAGCGTTCCGGCGGCCGTTGGTCACACCACCACGTGCGTCACGGCGACGAACCGCGGATCACTGCGAATCGGATCGAAGTCCCGCTCCGCGCCGGTGAGGTCGCGGAATTGGTCGTCGATCGAGATCGCCTTGGTGAGATGGTCCACCGCCGCCGTCACGTCGCCAGCCAGCGAGTGATAGCAGGCAAGGTTATAGAGCAGGAGCGGCTGGCCGGGCGCGGCCTCGAGCCCACTCCGGAGGGCGGTGATGGCCTCTTCGAGCCGTCCCAGCCGCTTGTAGCACCAGCCGAGGCCCAGCCACGCCTCGAGTTGCTCGGGCGCCGCCTCGGCCACCCGCCGGAGCGGCAGGACCGCCGCCTCGAAGTCGCCGAGAGCCCGGAGGGCCCGACCCTCGAGCAGACTCGCCGCGGTCCCGGAGCGGGTCGGGTCGGGCAAATCCGCGAGTTCCGCCAGGGCCCGCCGGAGGAGTTTGCGAGAGTTCTCCGGCACCGGGACATCACCGTCGGCGAGGAGTTCGCCCAGTTCGATGTATCCCGCCGCCTGGCGGAGAAGCAGGTGCCGACGATGGCTGTTCATGTGGATGAACCCTGGAAGGGGTCGCCGTGCCTCCGTGCCGACCGCTCGCCTGCTGCGTGCGCCAGCGGACGAATTCTAGTTCTCGACCCTGAAATGCCAAACCCGAACGCCATTGACCACTACGGAGCCCGGGTCTTCCCGGATCGCCCCGACCGCCGGTTTTTCCCGCCGAGAAAAACCTGCACGAAAACGGCCGCGAATCGCCACTCTTTCTGAAGGAGGCATCTGTCATGCGATTGACCGTGAGAACACTGCTGGCATGGATCGACGGGCTGCTGGGGCCGGAAGACCAGGCGGCGCTCGGGGAGAAGGTGCAATCGAGCGGCGTGGCGCCAGCCCTCGTGCAGCGGGTGAGGGACGTGATCGGGCGGCGGACGCTTTCGGCGCCTCCTGCGGCGGGCCGCGGTCTGGCCGATGATCCGAACACCGCCGCGGAGTTTCTCGACAACACGCTTGCCGCCGATCGCCTCGAGGCATTCGAGCGGGTGTGTGTGGAATCCGACATCCATCTGGCCGACGTGGCAGCCTGCCATCAGCTGCTCGCGGAACTCGCCCGCGAGCCGGCGGCGATCGAATCTGTCGCCGCCGCCCGTCGCCGCCAGCTGCTCGACATGGCGATGCGGCGCCTCGACCCGATCGAGGCGGTGGCGGTGGCCGTGTCGGAAAGCGGTCGCGGCTCGGCACGGGTCGGCGATGGAAAGCCCCTGTCGGCGACGCGTCCGCAGGGCCGTCGCGCTCCTGTGGCGGCCTGGGCATCCGCGGCGGCGGCGTTGGCGCTGCTGGGAGTGCTCGGCGGGTTCTTTGTCTGGTCGCTCATGCGCGGACCAAAGCAGCCGGTGAAGCCGCAGGAGATCACTGCCGCACCGGTCGACGTGCCGCGAAAGGCTGCTGAGGTGACACCCGCTGCACCGCCGCAGGCAGCCATGGTGGAGCCGCAGGCAGCGGACAGAGACGCAGCCGAGCTGATCGCCTCAGCCACCGCTCAGCCAGTCCAGGAGGCGCCGGTGCCCACTGCGCCGCAGCCCACTGCGCCACGTCTGGATGCGCCCGTGCAGAATGCCGAACCACCCGCACCGGCTGCGTCGGCACCGAACGTGGCGGCCATGCAAGCCACCCCGCCGGAGAACCCCGCGGTCACACCGGGTGTTGCAGGGCCCGGTCTCGTGGCCGAAGCGGCTCCGGAGCAACCGACTGCAACGGTGCCGTCGCCAGCCGCCGCAGCCCCTGCAGCGGCGGCCCCTGTCGCTCAGCGAGTTCCGAGCGGTGACGCTCTGGCGATCGTGGCAGGTCCGCCGGCGGCCGTGTCGCCGCCTGCCGCAGCGCCCGATGGGCCGCCTGCCGCCGCCGCAGCACGTGACGACGTGACCACGCCGGCGGCGGCCCGCGCCGGTGGTCCCCTCTTGCATCGCGGCGAGGCTGACGGCGCCACCACCTGGCTCCTCCTGCCAGTCGACGCGCCGCTGTCCGATCGAGAGGACCTGATCGCACCGCCATGGTGTCACCCGGAGTTGGCCGTCGAAGGCGCGACGATCCGGCTCGAGCCAGGTTCCAGGGCCGTGCTCACGCGCGACGCCGATGGGACGCCGCGACTCGAACTCGTGTTCGGTCGCGCGGTCGTGTCGGGCGAGGCGGCTGATGCGCGGATCGGCGTGCTGGCGGGTGGGCTCAACGGCGTGATCTCCGGCGTGATGCGGCAGCCTGCTGGCATCGAGGTGCTGCTCGACCGAGGCCCGGGCGTCGAGTCGACGCCGTCGCGGCGGGCGGTGGTGCATGCAGCCGCCGCCGGGACGGTCTGGCGGCAGGTGGCGGCCGCTGGTGGTGCGCTGCCGCTGGTGGGTCTGCCGCCGGAAGTCTTGCTGGCGCCGCGGGCCGCGCTTGCCTGGGATGAGGGCGACCCCTCCGCCGCGGCAGTCGTGCCGCCGGCCGACGAGCCGGCGTGGATGCGATTCCCGGCCGGCGGCGATCGCCTCCAGCAATCGGCTGCGCGGGCCCTGGCCGACACGCTGGCAGGCCAGCCGGAGGCGGGGATCGACGGGCCGCTTCGCCGGCTGGCGGCCGATCGGCGCGCGGAAAACCGGATGATCGCGGCGGCGACCCTGGCGCTGCTCGGCGAATACCGCGAAGTCGTAGGCCTGCTCACCGCGGAACCGCCGCTCGCGCTCACGGAGACCCAGTGGGCCACGCTCGAGCAACTGGCGGTGCCACTGGCGCTCGCCCGCGGCGAGAACTCCGCCGCCGCGCTCGCCGAGGCCTTCCGCATGGCGGGCCCTGAGGGCAAGGGCGACACGCTGATGGCGTGCGCCCGTGGCTTCAGCGACGACGACCTCGGCGCGGGCGGCGCTGCACTGCTCGTCGAATCGCTCGGCGACGGCAGTCTGGCGGTGCGACGCTATGCGATCCGCCGGCTGCTGGAGATCGTGCCGCCCGACGCACGGCACCGTTCGCTGTACCGCGCCGATCACCCCGACACGCTCCGCGCCGACGGCATCGCCTGGTGGAAGACGCAGCTCGAGCAGGGGCGGATCAGGCGCGGGGGGGTGCCGCCGGCGACGGTGCCGGCGGTCCCGCGGGAGCGCGACGACGAGTGAGTTTCGCGCCCCTGTCCGTTGTTTCCGCGGTCTGAATTGCTGGGCCGCTGCCGCGGGTGATATGCTCTCGGTTCCTTCTTTTCCACCCTTGAGGAGCGTCCGCGTGCAGACCAGAGTTTCCGCACGGCACGGCCAGTTGAGCCCGGCCTCGCAGTCGAAGATCGAGTCGAAGGTGTCGCGGCTGACGCGGTATTTCGACCGTCTGACGGCCTTGAACGTGACGGTCGACCTGCAGAACTCGTCGCTGCCCGCGGTGGAGATCGTGGCCTCGTCCGAGCACTTTCACGAACTTGTCAGCCACGAGACGTCCCCCCATCTCTGGCGGAGCGTCGATGGAGCGGTGCAGAAGATGGAGCAGCAGCTCCGCAAGCACAAGGAAAAGATCCGTGACCACAAGCATGTGCAGTCGAGTCGCCGGTCCTGAAACGCGGCCACCGTCCGCTTCCCACCTTCCGACACGGCATCACGCATGAAGTTTTCCGATTTCGTCGCCACTGGCGCGGTCCGCTCGCACGTCCACGCCGCCACGAAGGAGGGCGTGATTCGCGAGATGGCCCAGTCGCTCGTCGACGCCGGCAAGATTTCCCCGGGCGACCTCGAGGGGATCGTGAAGGCGATCATGAAGCGGGAGGATCTGGGCAGCACGGGGATCGGCCGCGGTGTGGCCGTGCCCCACACCAAGCATCCGAGTGTCAACAAGCTCGTGGGCACGGTTGCCGTGAGCCAGCAGGGGATCGACTTCCAGAGTCTCGACGGCGAGCCCGTGCAGTTGTTCTTTCTGCTCGTGTCGCCTCCCGACCGTCCCGGCGATCATCTCCGCGCCCTCGAGAACATCTCGCGGCAGCTTCGCGACGACTCGTTCTGCCGGCTGCTGAAGGCCGCGAAGGAACCGGTCGACATCCAGCACCTCCTCGAAGAGGCCGACAGCCACGGCGTGGTGTCCTGACATGACCGCAGAGAGCCCCGAATCAGTTCGCGACGCCGCCGCCGGCCTCCAGCACGAGGAGACCGCACCGCGGGACGAGACCATGTCGCGCGAGGTCGTGGTGGTGAACGCGGCGGGCCTGCACGCCCGCCCTGCCGACCTGCTCGCCCGCGAGGCGCGGAAGTGGCAGTCGCGGATCGCGCTCGTCAACGAATCGCAACGGGCCGATGGCAAGAGCATCCTCGAACTGCTCACGCTCGCCGCCGAGGCGGGCACCAGGCTGGTGGTGGAGGCGACCGGGCCCGATGCCCGCGAGGCGCTCGATGCCATCGGCAGCCTGTTCGAGAGCCGCTTCAACGAACACGAGAACGATCTGGAATCCTGACCCGGAGAACGTGTTCGGGGCCGAGCACGGCCCCCGTTCACCGCGGTCCAACCAACACGACTGAAACCACCGAAGGAGCCGCGACCAACCGCCAGGCGCGAGTCCCCGGGATCCCGATCGCCCCCGCATCCGCGGGCCGTGCGATCTCCCGAGTGGGCCTCTGCGGCCGGCGGGCGGACTGCGCCCGATGCTCAAACTTCAAGGCATCGCCGTTTCACCCGGCGTCACGATCGGCGAGGCACTCGTCCTCGACTCCGAGGGCTTCCGCATCCCGCGCCGCTTCGTGGAGCGAAGCGCCGTAGACACCGAACTCGCCCGTCTCTCTGCGGCCGTGGCCGAGACCACCCGCGAAGTGGAGCGGAACCGCGACGCCATCCGCGTCGAACTCGGCGACCAGTACGCCGCGATCTTCGAGGCGCACCTGGCGATGCTGCACGACCCGAAGCTCCAGGAGGAACTGACCAGCGCCGTCCGCGACCGGAACTGGTGGCCGGAATACGCCGTGAGCCGCACGCTCCGTCGCTACGCCAAGGCCTTTCAGAACCTGGACAACCACATCGCCCAGCGGGCCCACGACATCTATGACCTGGAGAAGAGCCTGCTGCGGAACCTGCTGGGCCAGCGGCGGGAGACGCTCGCGGCGATTTCGCAGCCGGTGGTGGTGCTGGCCCACAACCTCACGCCGAGCGAGACCGCCAACCTGGATCGCCGGCTCGTGAAGGGGTTCGCCACGGAACTCGGCGGGCCGGGCAGCCACACCGCGATCGTGGCCGAGGGTCTCGAGATCCCGGCGGTGGTCGGCGTGGGGCCGTTCCTGGCCGACGTGTCCGGCGGCGAGCCGGTGATCCTCGACGGCAACCAGGGCGTGATCATTCTCCAGCCCGACGAGGAGACAATCGCCCAGTACCGTCTCGAGGAGGAGGCCGCGAAGCACGTGGCCGCGCGGCTCGACCGGCTCCGCGATCTGCCCGCCGAAACCACCGACGGCGTTCGCGTGCAGATCATGGGAAACATCGAGTTTCCCAGCGAAGTGGAGCAGTGCATCAGCCGCGGCGTCGACGGCATCGGCCTCTACCGCACCGAGTTTCTCTATCTCACGAGCAAGCGGGAGCCGACGGAGGAGGACCACTACAAGGCCTACAGTTCGGTCGTCAACGCGATGGGCGGCAAGCCCGTGGTGATTCGCACACTCGACCTCGGCGCCGACAAGATGCTCACCGAGACGACGCCCGAGGAGGAGCGGAACCCCTGCCTCGGGCTGCGGAGCATCCGCCTCTCGCTGCGGCAACTACCGGTGTTTCGCACGCAGCTGCGGGCGATTCTGCGGGCGAGCGCCCTGGGCGACGTCCGCGTGATGTTTCCGCTCATCTCCACGATCGTCGAGCTGCGGCAGGCCAGGATGGTGCTCGCCGACGTGATGGAGGATCTCGCCGAGCACGGCATCTCGTTCAACCCGAAGATGCCGGTGGGGATGATGGTCGAGACGCCGGCCGCCGCGATGATGCTCGACGCATTCATCAAGGAGGTCGATTTCGTCTCGATCGGCACGAACGACCTGATCCAGTACACGCTGGCGGTCGATCGGGGCAACAAGGAGGTTGCGGATCTGTACAACGCCTGCGATCCGGCGGTGCTGCGGCTGTTGCGCCGCTCGCTGGACGTGGCGCGGGAGGCCGGAGTGCCGGCCAATGTGTGCGGTCAGATGAGCGGCAGCGTGATGTTCACGCAGCTGCTTCTGGGACTTGGTCTCCGGCAACTGAGCGTGCCGGCGAGCGCCGTCCCGGAGGTGAAGCAGGCGTGCCGAAGCGTTTCGGCCGCCGACTGCCGCGTGGTCGCCGACAAGGCGCTGGCGATGCACGGTGCGCAGGAGGTGAAAGCCTACCTGCGTGACCAGATGCGCCGCCTGCTCGCCCATACCGGGGCCTAGAGCCCCGCCGCCCCGCGGGGCGGAGAACACGAGAAGGGAAAAACCGATGAAGCAGGAAATGCTGATCAACGTGTCGCAGCCGGAAGAGTGCCGGATCGCGATCATGGAGGACGGGGTGCTGGAGGAGCTCTACGTGGAGCGAACGAGCCAGGACAACCTCGTCGGCAACATCTACAAGGGACGGATCGTCAACATCGAACCGTCGATCCAGGCGGCGTTCGTCGACTTCGGCGTCGGCCGCAACGGCTTCCTCCACATCAGCGACGTAGAGCCGCAGTACTACCGGCAGGGCGGACTCGACCCCGACAAGGCGTTCGACCTCGTCGATCCCTCCGGCAAGACGGCCGAGGTCGCCGGCGACGAGGCGGCCCGGGCCCGGCGGAAGCCGCGGCTCGGCGACCGTCCGCGGGTGAAGCCGCCGATCCAGGACATCCTCCGCCGCGGCGACGAGGTGCTCGTGCAGGTGATCAAGGAGGGCTTCGGCACGAAGGGGCCGACCCTCTCCACCTACATCTCCATCCCCGGCCGCTACCTCGTGCTCATGCCGCCGCTGGGCCGCGTCGGCATCTCCAAGAAGATCGACGACGAGCGGGATCGCCGCGTGCTCCGCGACATCATGCTCGACCTCAAGCCGCCGAAGGGCGTGGGCTTCGTGGTCCGCACCGCCGGCACCGAGCGGACGAAGTCGGAGATGGCCCGCGACATGGCCTATCTGTTGCGGCTCTGGAAGAGCATCGTGAAGCGGATGCGGAAGTATTCCGCCCCGATCGACATCTACCAGGAAAGCGACATGATCATCCGCACGATCCGTGACATGTTCACGGAGGACGTGGCGCGGATCCTGATCGACGAGCCGGCCGCCTACGAGCGGGCCAAGGAGTTCCTGGAGCTCGTGATGCCGAAGTACGCTCCCCGGCTGCAGCTCTACGAGGGCAAGGAGCCGCTCTTCCACCGCTACGGCCTGGAGGAGGAGATCGGGCGAATCCACCAGCGGAAGGTGCCGCTCAAGGGCGGCGGGTCGATCGTCATCGACCAGACCGAGGCCCTGGTGGCGATCGACGTCAATTCGGGTTCGTTCCGCACCGAGAAGAGCGCGGAGGAAAACGCCTATCAGATGAACCTGATCGCGGCCAAGGAGATCGCCCGGCAGCTGCGGCTCCGCGACCTCGGTGGCGTGATCGTCAATGACTTCATCGACATGCGGAAGGAGAAGTATCGCCGCGGCGTCGAGAAAGCGCTGCACGAGGCGATGAAGCGGGACCGGGCCCGCACGAAGATCCTGAGGACGAGCCCCTTCGGCCTGATCGAGATGACGCGGCAGCGGATTCGGCCGTCGCTCCGCAAGAGTATCTTCCGCGACTGCCCCACCTGCACCGGCACGGGCACGGTGAAGACGGCCGAGAGCATGGCGATCGAGGTGATGCGGACGCTCCACCTCTCGGAGACCCGCGACGACGTGACGCGGCTCAACATCACGGTGCACGACGAGGTCGCCACCTGGATCAACAACCGCAAGCGGCGTGAGATCACGCAGTTCGAGGACCGGACGCACATCCAGCTACACGTCGTCGGCAAGGACGGCGTGTCGCCGGAGCACCTGGTGTTCGACGCTTGGGACTCGAGTGGCCGCAGCGTGCGGTTTCCGTAAGTGGAGGCCCCCGCGAGACGTGGTGAGTGAAAGCCGACCGGCCGTGAGGCCGCGGGCGTCCCCACACGCAAGACCCAGCTTCAAGCCGACCGGCCGTGAGGCCGCGGGCTAACCCCGCTGGACGCGGCGTCTGGTGGTTGTTCGCCCCACGCCTCACGGCGTTGGGCTTCTACAAACGCGCGTGAAAACGGTGGCTGGCACCGTTTTCGTCACATCTGACCGCGCCCGAGGCCTTACGGCCTGCGGCTTTCACGAACCGGGGTCAGATCCGGGCGCCGGGGATCCGTTCGAACTCGTGGACGAACAAGCCGCTGCGAAGCTTGGGCTCGAACCAGGTGCTCTTCGGCGGCATGATCTCGCCCGCGTCGGCCACGGCGAGCAGTTCGTCGGGGCTCGTGGCATGCATCGAAAAGGCGACGCCGCCTCGGCCGGTCCGCTGCTCCAGTTCGTCGCAGCCGCGGATGCCGCCGACGAACTCGATCCGCGAATCGGTTCGGGGGTCGCCGATCCCGAGAATCGGGGCGAGCACGCGGTCTTGGAGGAGCGAGACATCGAGGCTGGCGATCGGGTCGGCCCGGTCGATCGACGCCTCGGGGAACTGGAGCGACCACCAGCCGCCAGAAACGAACACCCGCACCGTGCCGCGGTGTTCCGGTTCGCCAGCGGTCGACGGCCGCACGTCGCCGACGGCTCGGAGCCGTTCGAAAAACTGCTGGGGTGCGAGGCCGGCGAGATCCTTGACGACGCGGTTGTAGGGCAGGATGCGAAGTTGGTCGTGCGGGAAGACGACGGCAAGAAAGCGGCAGTACTCCTCGCCGCCGGCGTGCCGTGGGTTTGCGTTCGCCGACGCCGTCGCCGCCCGCTCCGCACCGGCGGAGCGGTGGTGGCCGTCGGCGATGTAGAGCAGATCGAGCCCGCGGAACGCCTCGAGGTAGGAGGCCACGTCGGACGCCTTCCAGCCGGTGTGCTGAACCCCGTCGGGCGCGAGGAAGTCGAAGAGCGGGGTGGATGCCGTGTCGGCCTGCATTCGCTCGGCCAGCGTGCCTCCGGTGAGCCGCCGGTCGCGAAAGCAGAGAAAGACCGGTTCGGCGTGGCAGGCCGTGACGAGCAGGTGTCGGGTGCGGTCGTCCTCCTTGTCGGGCCGCGTCTTCTCGTGCTTGCGGATGTCTCCCGAGCGGTACTGGTCCGCCTCGACGCAGCACACGAGCCCCAACTGGGCCTGACCGTTCCTGATCTGTCGGTAGAGGAAGAGGCCGGGCTCGCGATCGCGGAGGAGCGTGCCGGCGGCGATCATCGCCTGCAGGTTTCGGTCGGCCTGTGCGTAGACCTCGGCCGCATGGCAGTCGGTCGCCGGCGGCAGATCGATCTCGGATCGGACCACGTGCAGGAACGACCGCGGCTTGCCGGCGGCCCGCTCGTGAGCCTCCTCGGTCGAGATCACGTCGTAGGGATCGCTGGCGACCTCGGCGGCGTGTTCGGCGGTCGGGCGGAGGGCGGCGAAAGGATGGATGCGGATCATGGGTGGGCGTACTCCTGCAGCGGGAGCCGAAAGATAGCGAAGGCCGCGGTGCCCGTGCAAACGAGCAGCGCAGGGCACAGGCTGCCAACGTGTGCTACGAGGGCGGGTGATCGGCAACGCGTAGCCGCAGGTTGTCACCCTGCGGAAAACACACGCTGAAATCCCATGCTATGGGAGCGGTGATGCGCGGTACGCCTCGGCGAGCCGCGTGAACTCGGCTGCCGAAGCGGCGGCATCGAATCGCTCGCCGACCTCCTCGCGCAGGATGGATGCGACCGGCTCGGCCGCCTCGGCCGCGCGTCGGGCGTCGAGAAACAGCCACCGCGAGCGGCGGGCGAGCACGTCCTCCACCGTGCGGGCGAGTTCGTGGCGGGCGGCGAAACGGACCATCGCCTCGCTGAACCCCGGTAACAGCATGCGGTCGGCGCCGGGCAGCGTGGCGAGGCTCGCGGCCTCGGTGCCGTAGAGGTGTGGGCCCGGCGGCTCCGAGAGCGGCACCGTGGCGGCACCCCGGGACGGTGCGCCGACGAGGCGCAGGTGTTTGGTCGCGCCACCGGGACGAGCCGGCAGCAGGCCGTGCGCGAAGCACGCGTCGAGCACGCTCTCGGCCATCGCACGGTAGGTGGTCCACTTGCCGCCGGTGACCGTCACCAGACCGTGCGGCGAGACCTCGACCGTGTGCTCCCGCGAGATTCGCTTCGTGTCGTTGCCACCGGTGGCTGGCCTCACCAGCGGCCGCAGTCCGGCCCAGGCTGAGCGAATGTCGGATCGCGACAGCGGCGCGGCGAGTCGGCGACCGGATTCGGCGAGAATGAAGTCGACCTCCGCGGCGAACGGCCTCGGCTCGAGCGGCGTGTCGTGCCGCGGCGTGTCGGTCGTTCCCAGGATCACCTTCCCGAGCCAGGGCACCGCGAAGAGCACGCGGCCGTCGGCCGTTCTCGGCACGAGCATCGCCGACGATGACGGAAAGTGATCACGATCGACGACGAGGTGCACACCCTGACTAGGGGTCACGAGCTCTGCCGCCGTGGGTTCGTCGAGCTTCCGCAGGTCATCGACCCAGACGCCGGTGGCGTTGATCACGCAGCGGCCGCGGACCTCGAAGTGGTCGCCCGTCTCGCGGTCTTCGACGGCGACACCCGTCACGCGATCGTCGTCGCAGAGGAGGCCCGTCACGCGGCAATGGTTGAGCACGGTGGCGCCTTCGCGGATCGCCGTACGGGCCAGGGCGACGGCGAACCGGGCGTCGTCGAACTGACCGTCCCAGTAGCGGATCGCGCCGGCGAGCCGCTTCGGTTGCAGGCCCGGCGCGGCCGCCAGGGCCCGTGTGCGACCGAGCAGACCCATCCGGCCGAGTCGTTGGGATCCGGAGAGCGCTTCGTAGATGGCCAGGCCGATGCCGTAGAAGGGCAGGTCCCAGAGCCGTCCGGCGATGCCGTAGGCCGGCACGAGAAAGGAGAGCGGCTGGGCGAGGTGCGGCGCGTTGTCGAGGAAGAGTTGGCGTTCGCGAAGCGCCTCGCGGACGAGCGACACGTTGCCCTGCGCGAGATACCGCACGCCTCCGTGGACGAGCTTCGTGGCCCGGCTCGAGGTTCCCTTGGCGAAGTCCTCGGCCTCGAGGAGCAGGGTCGAGAAGCCGCGGGCGGCCGCGTCGAGGGCGGTACCGAGGCCCGTCGCCCCGCCACCTACGACGATCAGGTCGAAGGCGTCGGACGACCGCAGGTCTGCGAGGACCGCGTGGCGGGACGGCGCCGATCGTGGGGCTGGTGGCATGAAGGCGGCGGCCTGTTCAACGAGGTGCGATCAACCCGAGAGAACCCCTGCTACCGCGATTTTCCGGCCGGAAACCCGACCTCTCGACCCGTCCTGCCGGCGACGATATCGTACAGGGCTCGGTTCGACAGTTTTTCGTCGCTTTTTACGGACCTGCACCCATGGCCAAGGCCACCCCCGCCGCTGATTCTGCTTCCTCTATGGAGGGCGCCGCCCACGAATACGCCATCGTCGTCGACGGTGGTCGCCAGTACCGCGTGATGGCGGGGCAGGAACTCGAGATCGACTTCCGCCATCTGCCCGCCGGCAGCGAGGTGGTGTTCGAAGACGTGCTCGCCGTGAGCAAGGCTGGCAAGCTCACGCTCGGCAAGCCCAAGGTGAAGGGTGCCTCGGTGAAGGCCGAGGTGCTCGGCCTCGTGCAGGGTGAGAAGATCTACGTTCAGAAGTTCGCCCGCCGCAAGAACTACCGCCGTCGCACCGGCCACCGGTCGATCTCGACGAAGGTCCGGATCGCGTCGATCTCGGCCTGACGCGGCTCCCGACGTCGTTCGCCCGCGGCCTTACGGCCGGTCGGCTTGAAGCTGGGTCTTGCGTGTGGGGACGCCCGCGGCCTTACGGCCGGTCGGCTAGAAGCTGGGTCCTGCGTGTGGGGACGCCCGCGGCCTTACGGCCGGTCGGTTCTCTCGGCGGCCGTACAAGCCCAACGCCGTAAGGCGTGGGGTGAAACCGCCTCCAGCGCCTGCGTCCAGCGAGGGTGCCCACTGGCTTAGAGGCCGAGGTCGCTGAGCGGCCCGCCGCGTGCACAGAGCGCGTCGACTGCGGCCGTGACCGTCGGATCCTCCTCCACGGGCGGCGCGTGGTGTGGCTTGAGCCTGGCGTCGATGACGAGCGGCCCGTTACAGCCCCAGTGCTTCTGGTGCGTGAAGGCCTCGACGCCGTGGACGTTGGCCGCGGGATTCGACCGCGTAAACGTGAGCCAGAGGAAGTTGGCGAGCGATGCCGCGGCGAAGGCCGAGTCGTCCACGATCACCACCAGCGGAAACCCGCGGAGCGGATGATCGGAACCGATGGCCGTGGTGAACCGCTCGACGTCGGCCGACCATGGGCTCGTGCGGGCCGCCTCCCAGATGGCGGCGTCGCTCGGTGCGTCGAGCCGTGGCGCGGGCTCGATCCGCGGCCCCTCGATCGCCACGATGCCCGGCAGGCAGAGTCGAGGGTTGGCGAAGCCGTCGGGGAGAGGGATCGATGCGGGGAGCTCTCGCAGCAGTTCGCGCCGGGCCGGCCCCCGCGCCGCGACGACCAGTTTTGAACCGGCGTTGAATCCGCTGCCCGAGTAGTCGAGCGTGTCGATCGTGGTCTCGGTGTGGAAGTGGCAGTCGCGGGTCCAGTCAACGCGGGCGAGCAGGTGGGCGAGAAAGGACTCGACATCGTGCGCGTCGAGCCCGGGCGCCCCGGTCCCGTCGACGATGAAGAGATACTTCGCCAGCGACAACTGACCCTGGCCGAGGATCGCCGAGGCCTGGGTGAGCAACTCGGCCGGTCGGTCGGATCGCTTCCACGGGAGATAGCGTTCGCTGCCGACGGCCAGCAGCAGCGGGTGCACCCCCGAGGCATCAACCGCATGGACGCTCGACACGCCGGGCAGGACCGTGGGAATGACCGGTCCGGTGAGTTCGTGGACGAGCCAGCCGAAGAGCGTGTCTTCTTGCGGCGGCCGTCCGACCACGGTGATCGGCCAGATCGCCCCCTCGCGGTGCCAGACGTGATCCACGCGGAGCAGCGGAAACTCGTGCCGCCGTGCGTAGTAGCCGAGGTGGTCGCCAAACGGCCCCTCGGGCTTGGTGGCCCCCGGGTTCACCGTGCCCTCGATCACGAAGTCGGCGTCGGCATAGATCGCCGGTCCACCGCGACGGGGAATCATCGGGATACGATGACCGGCCAGCGCTCCGGCGAAGGTGAGTTCTGCGAGGCCCTCGGGTAGCGGCATCACCGCCGACACGGCCAT
>Ga0315904_10001745_pt1 | contig 34402 bp, 20 predicted proteins | sample LakEriMetagenome_6_FD_203529 | JGI IMG/M metagenome (GOLD analysis project Ga0315904, IMG submission 203529) | Freshwater fungal communities from buoy surface, Lake Erie, Ohio, United States - Buoy 12 MA120 | ecosystem: Environmental > Aquatic > Freshwater > Lake | place: USA: Lake Erie, Ohio...
GCCTCCTTCTGCGAGCGATCACGATCGCGCCGAACGCAATCGGCCCGAGGGCGAGCGTCGCACCCAGGCCAAACGCCCATGCGACCCGCGCTCCATCCGAAAGCGCCGTGATGCGCGGAACCTCGCGGCCGCTCAGGCCGGCGCCAAGCAGGTCGTCGCGATCGGCAAGCCACGCGACCATCGCGAGAAGCAACTCGCGGTTTCCAGGATTGACAAGCGCCGTGCGCCCTCCGCCAAGCTGGTCGGAGAGATCGGCCACGTTCGACAGCATCCAGCCGCCGCTCGAGACAAGCGCAAGCCGCCTCTCTTCGGCGCCCTCGCCCCTCTCGACAAGCAGCGCGACGGGAACCGGCGCCGGTAGGCGCTTCGCGGCCGGAACCTCGCGGATGCCGTCGCCGTCGCCGCGCCAATCATCCGCGAGCCATCGCTCGGACGCCGGGGCGACTTCGACCGCGACCGCGGAACGGACCCCCGCTGGCGGCGGATCGACCAGCCGGATCGGCATCGGCTGATTGAGGAGGATCGGCTGCCCCTCGAGCCGGGTCGCGATGTCGGAGCCCGGCGTCGGTCGCTCGATCAGCTGCCAGGTCTGCACGGTCGGCGTCCCGTCCTGCTGCGCGACAAGTTCGAGCACCACCCGCGTCGCATCGACGTCGACGCCGTAGGGCTTGAGCAGATCCCGCCATGGATCAGCCTGTCCGAGCAGCGACAGCATGCTTCGGCCCATGGTCAGGAGGACTGGCCGCCCCTCGGAGAGAAGGCGCTCCGTCTCCGTCACGAGAAGGCGCTCCTCGCGCGTGAGTTCAAGCTGCGCGCGCTGCAGCGCCGGCAGCACCACGAAGACCTGCGGCCGTCCTGCCGGTCGAGTCGGCGCCTGCCCTCGACCCGGCACCCATTCCACGAAGTCGAAGCCACCGGTGCGAAGCGCATCGGCAACCGCCGTCAGGTCGACGTTGTTGGCACGGCGCTTGAGAAGTGATTCGCGCTCGGAATGCATGAAGACGACCTGCGGCATCGAGTCGCCCGCAAGGCTGCGGATCGCACCCGAGAGGACCTCTTCGCCGCGGAAGCTCCAGCTGTAGGTGACGCGATCGGATCCCACGCGACCGACGGTGCGCGGGAAGATCCGCCACGCCGGGATGACCGACAGGCGGCCGCGCCCGGCGACGATGGCGGCCTCGCCGGCAAGCAGCTCGCGCCCGAGGAGGTCGATCTCGATCGCGGGAAGCGCCTCGAGTTCCTGGCGCGCCGCCAGAAGGCGCGTGGCCATCGACTCGAACTCACCGACGCGCGAGGAGATCACCGCGCGCACCGGCTGCGGAAGCGAAGCGCTTGCGCGCGCATCGAGCAGCGTGCTCGAGGCGGAGGCGAGCTGATCGCCCCACGTGCGGAAGCCCTGCGCCAGCGCGCTCCGCGCTCCCTCGAGGTCGGGAAGCGGACGCGCGGCGCTGGTACCCGCCATGCCGACGACGGCCGCGCGAAACTGCCCGCCATCGGCCGCGATCTGAGCGAACATCGACGCGGCCTGCTCGAGCGTGGTGCGAAGCGCGCTCGCTGCAGGCAGTTGCTGCGCCGCCGCGCGCAGCGCCGCAGGCTGGGAGAGGCTCTCGGCGCGCAGCGCGTCGTACACCGCAAGCGCCGATTCGATGGCGTTGGTCGAACGCGCCATGTCGTCGGCGCGCATGGCGACCAGTTCCGCAAGCGCAGCCTCGAAGAGCCCGGCATCCGCAGGATCGACCGGATCGATGCGGCGCGCGTCGATCGCGGGGCTTGCCTCTCGGAAGCGCTCGAGCACCTCGTCGATCTGGCGTAGAACAGCGGCGTCCGCCTGGGAACGCTCGACGAAGAGGTAGATCTTCCACCCTTGGCCGGGGGCGGCGGAGTCGGTCGTCCCAAGCGACCGCAGCAACTCGATGGTGGTGGGCGCAAGGCTGTAGGCACGGGTCTTCGTCGCGTCGACTACGGCGCGCGCCGAACCCTGCGAGAGGAGCGCGACGGTCGATGCGGCGAGCGCGACGACGGCGATCACGAAGCCGATTGATTCCGCGCGCACGGCGACTCGGCCCATCGCGGTTCGCGCGGTGGCGTTGCGGAACCGCTCGAGCGAGACGGTGGCGATCGCGACGCCGATCGCGATGAGCGCAAGGAAGTAGGCGATGGCGCTCGTGTCGAAGAGGCCGAGCGCGAAGCCCTCGAGGCGCTTCAGCGGATCGAGGGCATTCACGGCCGGTGCCCACTCGAGCGGAACCGTCGCGGTGAGGATGCGCGCTCCGGCGACGACCCCGAGCCAGAGGAAGAACGCGCCGAGGAAGGCGACGGTCTGGCTGGCGGTAAAGGTCGAGACGGCGACGCCGAGCGCGGCCGCAGCGCTGCCCGCGAGCAGAAGGCCGAGCAGTCCGCAGCCGATCTCGCCGTAGTCGGGCGCCGCGTAGATCTCGAGCGGAACGAGCAGCACGAGGAGCGGCGCCAGGCTCACGGCGACAAGCGCGATCGACGCGAGCGCCTTCCCGACCACCATCTCCCATGCCGAGAGCGGGCTCCCGAAGAGCGTCTCCCAGGTCTTCAGCCGGAACTCCTCGCTGAAGCTGCGCATCGAGATCGCCGGCGCGGTCGCGAGAAGCGCCCAGCCCGCGGCGAGGATGGCACTTCGCAGCGTCGCGGGACGTCCGGCGTCAAACTCGGCGCCGAAGAACGCAACCGCCGCGACGAGGCCCGCGAGCGCAAGCACGATCCACGCGTTCGCCGTGACGAACGCGCTCCGGATCTCGCGCGCCGCCACTGCGCGGATGCGTCGGATCGAACCGGACATCAGCGGCTCCCCCCGCTGCCGGCGTGCGTCTCGCCTTGGGCGCCGCGCACGAGCTCGATGAAGGCGCGCTCGAGGCCCGGGGTGTCGAAGCCGATGCTCCGCGCGCAGATACCGCGCGCAGCAAGCGCACGCGCAAGGTCGGCGCGCCGGTCGCCGCGGTCCGCCGCGAACTCGGCGCGGATCCATCCGTCGTCGAGCGCCGTCTCAGAGATAGGGCCGAACTCGGCCGCCATTCCTGCGTCGCCCGCGATCGAACGCTCGACCTCGATCACGATTCGCCGTGCATCGGCGGCCCGAGCGCGGAAGGTCGCGATCGACTCATGGACCAGCACGCGCCCACCGGCCATGACGGCCAGCGACCCACACAGAGACTCGACCTCGGAGAGAAGGTGCGACGAGAGGATGACGAGTCGATCGGCGCCGAGTTCACGGATCAAGCGGCGAAAGACAAGCATCTGCGCGGGGTCGAGTCCGACCGAGGGTTCGTCGAGGATCACGATCGCCGGCTCGCCGACGATGGTGGCCGCGAGCCCAACGCGCTGCTGCATGCCTTTCGAAAGTGTGCCGCAGCAGCGCGCGGCGAGATCGAGCACGTCGCAGCGGCCGAGCGCCGTGCGGATCGCCGCATCGGCGGCGCGACCCGAAAGTCCGACGAGGTTGGCGCGGTAGCGGAGGTACTCGAGCACGGTCAGCTCGGGATAGAGCGGCGCGGATTCGGGGAGGTAGCCGATCTTCGGCCGGATGCGCGCGCCGTCCCGCCGCGCATCGAAACCAAGCACGGTCAGTTCGCCGCCATCGGCCGGAAGCACGCCGGCGATCATGCGGAGAAGCGTGGTCTTGCCCGCCCCGTTCGGGCCGAGCAAGCCACAGATTCCCGTCCGCGGCAGCGTGATCGAGACTCCGCTCGAGGCGGCGATCGCGCCAAAGCGCTTCGTGAGGCTTCGCGCGACGACGGCTGCGGGGCTCGAGCGGTCGCTCACGCCGTGGGCCTCCACGACGCGGCCCAGCACGCAGAGGCCGTGCACGTAGAAGCCGTGCACGTAGAGGCTGTGCGACCCGTCGGTCGGGTTTCCCGCATCAGCGGGCGTAGCACAAGGCAAGTCGAGCGCTCGGTTCGCCGCACGGGGCGGAGTGTATCTGTTGGCCGAACAACGAGTACGGCAACCGCGGCATGGATGTGCGGCGGACACACGATTTCGCGCCCCGCCGAACAGAATCCCCGGAACCGATCTACAATGGCAAACGGAGCACGGACGCGACCATGGCCACCAGAGACAACGGCTCGGATTCCGACAAACCTCCGCCAGCGCTCGGCGGTGGCGTTCAGGGAACTGGCGACTTCGTCTACGAACTGCGCGGCTCCGCGCCCCTCGATGACGCGCAGCGCGCGGCGTTGAAGGGATTCGTGCTCACGCATCGGACAGGCGCCGCGCCGCTCGCGGACGGCGCGCTACGCGTCCTGTCGCGACTTGGCGAGGGAGCTGCTGTGGTCGAGCCGACGGGCGAGATCACCTGGATGAACGAGGGGCTCTCCGGGCAGACCCCCGAGATCATGCGCCGCTTCGCCGATTGCTGCGTCGAAATCATCGCAAACTGGTCGCGCACGCGACAACCCGTCCCGAGCCGGCAGAGTTTCCGCATCGGCATGCGTTGGTTCGAAGTCGTCGCGAGTCCGATCGAGCCGCTTTCGGGCGACGGACGAGGCACTGCCGATCCCGGCAGGCTCGGCGCGGCCGGGCTCCTGCTCGATGTGACCGCGTCGCGCAGCATCCGCGACCGCATCGACGCCATCGATCAGGCCGGTGCCGCGCTGCTTGCGATCGACGCAGAGTCGATGCGCGGCCTGCATGCGCCGGAACGGCTGCGCAATCTCGAGGGCAAGGTCATCGCAGCGACGCGCAGCCTCCTCGGTTTCGATCACTTCGAGTATCGCCTCACGAACCGGCGCTCAAGCCAGCTTGAGCTTGTGTTCTGCTCCGGGCTTGTGCCGCTTGGGATCGGCGAACGCATCTATGCGCGGTCCGATGGAAACGGATTGAGCGGTGTCGTCGCGGTCACGGGCCAGGCCATCGTGTGCCGCGACGTCGCCAGCGAACCGCGCTACGTCGGCGGACTTCCCGGCGCGAAGAGCACGTTGACCGTGCCACTGCGGCTCCAAGACAAGGTGATCGGGGTGCTGAACGCCGAGAGCCCGGAGTTGCATTGCTTCGACGACGAGGATCGCCTCTGCGCGGAACTGCTCGGCCGCTACGTCGCGCTGGCGCTCAACATCCTCGACATGCTTGTCGCCGAACGGTGCGATACGGCGAAGACCATGCTCGCCAATCTCTCGGAGGAGGCCGCGAGCCCGCTCGCCGAACTCAACGAGGATGCGATGTCAATCCTCTCGCGCGGTGGACCCTCGTTCGCCGCGGAGTCGGCCCGCATCAAGGCGAATGCGGCGCGCATCGAGGAACTGCTCCACAACGCGGCCGCCGGCCCGAGCGGGATCCTCGGCGCAGACGAGTTCATGCGCGAGGGCTTTCAAGACCCCGTCTTCAAGGGGAAGCGCGTTCTGGTCGCCGACGATGAAGATGCGATCCGCGAGACGATCCAAGCAGTCCTCGTCCAGCAAGGTTGCGAGGTGCACGAGTATCGCGATGGCGCGCGCGCCATTGCCGCGATCCGCGCCGCCGCCGCCGCCGGCAGGCCGTTCGATCTCATCGTCTCCGACGTGCGCATGCCCGATGCGAACGGCTACGAAGTGTTCCGCGCCACGAAGGATGCGAACCCCGCCACGCCGGTCATCCTGATGACGGCCTTCGGCTACGACCCGAACCACTCGATCGTGCGCTCGAGCCAGGAAGGCCTCCACTGCTTCCTGTTCAAGCCCTTCCAGGTGGCCCAGCTTCTTGAGGAAGGCCGCAAAGCACTTCTCGGCGCGTGAGCGCACTGCTCGGCGCGTGAGCGCACTTCTCGGCGCGTGAGCGCACTTCTCGGCGCGTGAGCGCACTGCTCGGCGCGTGAGCGCACTGCTCGGCGCGTGAGCGCACTGCTCGGCGCGCGCGACTTCACGCGCGGACTGCAACCAGCACGCGATCGATCCCCTCGCCATCGCGGACCACGCGCGCGTCGCGCCACGCGGCTTTCCGCACAAGTGCGAGCGCCGCATCGCGGTGCTTCCATCCGATCTCGACCGCGAGGAGCCCGTCCTTCTCGAGATGGCGCTCCGCGCCCTCGACCACACGACGAATGTAGGCGAGCCCGTCCGCGCCGCCGCGGAGCGCCGTCGCTGGCTCGTACTCTTTCACGTTGCGGTCGAGCGCCGCATACTCATCGTCGGTGACGTAGGGTGGATTCGAGACGATGGCTCCGAAACGCTCGTCCGGACGCACGCAGGACCAGAGGTCGCCGCAGCGGAGATCGAGTTCGACACCGAGCCGCAGCGCGTTTCGCCGCGCGAGTTCCACCGCGTCGGACACGATGTCGCTTGCGATCACGTGGATCTCGACCGCACCCGTCGCCGCGCCGGCCGCTGGCGTGGCCACGGGACCCGCCTCAGCGTGCGCGGCCTCCCCTCCATCGCCTTCGCGGGCTTCCGCGCGCCGCCCCGCCGCGATCGGCTTGCAGCCGACGCCATCGGGGCGTGCGATCGCGCGCATGCCGAGCGCGACGCTGACGGCGATGCAGCCCGTGCCCGTGCAGAGGTCGAGCGCGCGCATCGAGCCGCCGCCGCGGGCGCGGTACCACCCAAGCGCCTCCTCGACGAGCGTCTCGGTGCAAGGCCGAGGAATGAGCGTGCAGGGCGCGACCTCAAAGTCGCGGCCGAGAAATGGCCACCGCCCCACGAGGTACTGGACCGGCTCGTGGCGCCCGGCCCGCGCGACAAGCGCACGCAGCGCGGAAAGTTCCTCCGGATCAAGTTCCCGCTCGGGCTCCATGTAGAGGCGCAGGCGCTCGATCTTCAGAACCTCGGCGAGCAGCACCTCCGCGACGATCCGCGGGCTGTCGACCTCGCGCTCCTTGAGAAACGGCACGATCCACGCAAGCAGCGCCCGCACCGTCCAGCGCGTGGCCGTCGTGGATCCCGTCGAGAGGGACCCATCCTGTACGGGCCGTCCTGATGCACTCGGGGTCTCGGACGCCATGCGAAATCCCTTTCGAAGAATCGGCCTCTTGCCGCTCGCAACGCTTGCCAATCGCTACCCACGCCAACCGAACCCACGCCAACCGCACCCACGCCACACCACGCGGTGCAGCGCGCCCGGGACGCACGCATCCAGACCGCCGAAGCGCTCGCTTCCACGCATCCTAACGGTCCCGCAAGGGGCCGATCCCGCAACCGACGCTCCCCCGCACAATCTGCGCGAATCTCTCGGCGCGAGCCATCCAACGCCGCCATAGCCGGGTTTCGGCCACAATCGCATGGCCGCCGGGCGGCCCTTCCTCGGCTACCATGTCTCCCCCTCCACCGATTCGAAGCGCCATGCAAGACCTCCTGCAATCCGTCAACCACGAGGCCGCCTCCCGCGGCGTCTTCAGCAAGATCGAGTCGCTCTCCGACCGCCTGCGCTGCCACGCGAAGGACTGCCCGGAGCCCGCCTGGTACGAGCTGGCCGCCGTGAACGGTGGCCTCGTCGTCCGTTTCGCCACGCCCGACCGCTGGCTGAGCGAGTCGATCGAATCCGATCTCATGCACTTCGGTGATCCAATCGAGGAACTGATCGAGGAAGAGCTGGCGGAACTTGGATGGCGCGGAAAGATCCCCACCGTCAAGCACTTCCGCGACGACGACCGTCTCTATACGTTTGAGAACGCCGTGCCCGCGCTCGATGCGGACACTGCGTCGAAGTTCCTGCTGGCGTACGAGGCGGCCTTCCGCGCGCTTGGCGACGTGGGCGGAGGCGACGAGGACGAGTGAAGAGCGGCCCAGCTCAGTGCGTGCGCTGCCGTCAGCGGCATGACGAACGTCGGTTGGCGAAACAGGAACCTCGATAGACCACGATGGCACTCCGCGTACTCATGCTCGGCTGGGAGTTCCCCCCGTTCATCACGGGCGGGCTTGGCACGGCGTGCTATGGACTCACGAAGGCGCTCGATCGCCAGGGCGTCGACGTCACCTTCGTCCTGCCGAAGACGATTCCCGCCGACGGCGCTTCCCACGTTCGACTCGTGACGCCTGGTTCCACCGTCGAGCGCGCAAGCGGGCGCCTGCCGAAGCCCGTGGGAGCGCCCGTGGGAGCACCGGTGGCGGTGGTGCGGCAACCGTCGCGCACGCCAACCCCGCTGCCTCCCGCGCCGAGCGCCGGCATGACCACGACCGAGCAGGAGTCGTGGCATCGGATCGTCGCCGAGTTCCAGACCACGCGGTTCATCGAGGTTCCCGGCGAGTTCCCCTCTGTCTACGACTCGACGCACAGCGACTCGCCGGCGCGCATCGCCGAAGCCGTTCGCATGATGCGCGACGCCGGCTGGAGCATCGAGCGGATCCGTACGCTTGCAAAGGCGGGCGCGTTCCCCGAGCTCACGCGCGATCCGGTTGAGCACGCGCTTGAGACGGCGCTTCCCGAGACGGCAGATCGTCCGAAGCAGGCCGCGGCCGCCCGCAGCGCCGAAGCCGCCGACTACTCGGGCGACCTCCTCGGCATGGCCGACCGCTACGCGCGCTTCGTCGTCGATGCGACGCGCGGCCTCGACTTCGACGTCATCCACGCGCATGACTGGCTCACCTACCCTGCGGGGCTTGCGATCGCGAAGCTCTCGGGGAAGCCGCTCCTCGTCCACGTCCACTCGACCGAGTTCGACCGTTCGGGCGAACATCCGCACCAGCAGATCTACAACATCGAGCGCCGCGGCATGCACGGCGCAACGCGCGCGATCGCAGTGAGCGTGCTCACGAAGAACGTCTGCATCAACCGCTACGGCGTCAATGGCGCGAAGATCGACGTGGTCTACAACGGCGTCGACCTCGACCCCGCCGCCGCAGGCATCGAGAAGATCGAGTCGAAGGACAAGATCGTCCTCTACTTCGGCCGCATCACGATGCAGAAGGGGCCGGAGTACTTCATCCAGGCCGCGAAGAAGGTCCTCGAGTACATGGACAACGTGAAGTTCGTCGTCGCGGGTTCGGGCGACCAGGCGCAGCGGATGATCGAGATGGCTGCGACGATGGGGATCGGCAACAAGGTGCTCTTCACGGGCTTCCTCCGCGGCCGCGACATCTCCCGGGTCTTCGCCATGGCGGATCTCTACGTGATGCCGAGCGTGAGCGAGCCGTTCGGCATCGCGCCGCTCGAAGCGATGAGCCACAACGTCCCCGTGCTGATCTCGAAGTCCTCGGGCGTGAGCGAGGTTCTCATGCACGCGCTCAAGGTGGATTTCTGGGACATCGAGGACATGGCCGACAAGATCATCGCCGTCCTGCGCCACCCGCCGCTCTCGCGCCAGCTCGTCGAGCACGGCAACTTCGAGATCCGCGGCATCAACTGGGACGGCGCGGCCACCCGCACGGTCCGCTGCTATGAGCGCGCGATCGCCGCGGCCAGCGCGCGCAGCGGGTTCTGAACTCGCGCATTCCTGACGACCGCGCCGGATTCCCGTGATATTCGCCGGGATTCATGCGACCGCCCCCGACCCCGGGCGATCTATACTGCGCGACTTCTATGGCCCTGTTTTTCACGCGCAAGAAGCCCGCAGCCCAGCCCGCCCCATCGCCTGCACCGAGCGCTCCAAGCGGTCGCGCGGTCGAGCCCGCCGACCCGGCGCTTGAGGCGCGCACGCTCGCGATCGGCGCGGACTTCCTGACGCGCGCCCGCGCGGCGAAGACGAACATGCTCGCCGTGTGGTCCGAAGGCCTGATGGATTGGGCCATGCAGGACGAGGCCTTCAAGGTCCAGATCTTCCGCTTCGTCGACTGCTTTCCGACGCTCAAGGACAACGACGCGGTCTACGACCACCTGACCGACTACCTCGCGCAGCCCGGCGTCACGCCGCCGCCCTTCGTCGCGACGGCGCTCAAGGCGGGCGTCCTGATGAAGGGCGTCGTCACCAAGACGATGTCGACGCAGATCACCTCGATGGCGTCGAAGTTCATCTGCGGCACCGACGCCGCCAGCTCGCTGCCGGCGCTGCGGAAGATCTGGGATTCGGGTCTCTGCTTCTCGGTCGATCTTCTTGGCGAAGCGTGCGTCAGCGACGAGGAGGCCGATGCCTATCGCCGCAAGTACCTCGACCTCATCGAGAACCTGCCCGCGACGGTCGCGACCTGGGGCGCGAACACGCGGCTCGAGACCGACCACCTCGGCGCGATCCCACGCACAAACGTCTCCATCAAGATCAGTTCGCTCTCGGCGCGCGTCGACCCGATCGACACCGAAGGATCGATCCGCGGGCTCCTCGAGAACCTCGGACCGATCCTCGAGGCGGCGAAGAAGCACGGCGTCTTCGTCAACTTCGACATGGAGCAGTTCGCGCTGAAGGACCTCACGCTCGAACTCTTCATGCGCGCCTGCGAGAAGCACGACTTCCATGCCGGCCTCGCGATGCAGGCGTATCTCCGCTCGGGCGACGACGACGCGCGCCGCATCATCGACTGGTCGAAGCGAACCGGCCGGCAGGTGACGGTGCGGCTCGTCAAGGGCGCGTACTGGGACTATGAGACGATCCACGCCGAGCAGCAAGGCTGGCCGGTGCCCGTGTGGAGCCGCAAGGTCGATACCGACGCGAGCTTCGAGCGCATGGCGCGCGCGTTCGTCGCATCGACGCCCGCGTCGAAGGGCGAGGGCGGCGTGAAGCTCGCGCTCGGAAGCCACAACGCCCGCTCGATCGCGGCGACTCTTTCGGCGCTTGAGAAGCGCGGGCTCCCGAACTCGGCGCTCGAACTCCAGATGCTCTACGGCATGGGCGACCAGCTGAAGGCAGCGGCCATCGAGATGGGCCTGCGCCTGCGCGAGTACGCGCCGATCGGCGAGCTCATTCCCGGCATGGCGTACCTCGTGCGCCGGCTCCTCGAGAACAGCTCGAACGAGTCGTGGCTCAAGGCCGGCTTCAAGGACAACGCCTCGACCGAGCGGCTGCTCGCGAGTCCGCACCGCGCGTTCGAATCGGACCCGGGCATCGAGCGCATTGCGAAGGCGCCCGAGCGCCACCGCCTGAGCGCGTCGCCCGCTGGCATCTCGAACGGACGCCCCTTCTACACGGAACCCATGCGCAACTTCGCGCTCGCCGACGTGCGCAGCGGTTTTGCAGCGGCGGTTGCGCGCACAACGGTGCCATCGATCGCGAACGCGGGCACGGCAGACGACGCGACGCGCGCGGTCGCCACCGCGCACGCGGCCTTCGACTCGTGGCGCGACACGCCGTACGCCACGCGCGCCGCGGTGCTTGTCGCCGCCGCCGCCGAGATGCGCGCGCGGCGCGACGAACTCAGCGCGGCAATCGTCCGGGAGTCGGGCAAGGTCTGGCGCGAGGCCGACGCAGACGTCTGCGAGGCGATCGACTTCTGCGAGTACTACGCGCGGGAAGGCGCGAAGCTCTTCGAGCCCGAGCGACTCGGTCAGTTCGTCGGCGAGCTTGACGAGCAGTGGTACCAGCCGCGCGGCGTCGCGGCGGTGATCGCGCCGTGGAACTTCCCGCTTGCGATCTGCTGCGGCATGGCGGTCGCCGCGCTCGTCACCGGCAACACCGTCGTCGTGAAGCCCGCCGAGCAGACGCCGGCGATCGCGAGATCGATGTGCGAGATCCTCTGGCGCGCTGGCACCCCGCGCGAGGTGCTGCAGTTCGTCGCGGGCCCAGGCGAGACGGTGGGTGCCACGCTCGTCCGCGACCCGCGCGTCGCGCTCATCGCCTTCACGGGCTCGAAGGCCGTCGGCCTCGACATCGTGCAGGCGGCGGGCGTCGTGGCGCCGGGCCAGGAGTTCGTCAAGAAGGTCGTCTGCGAGATGGGCGGCAAGAACGCCGTCATCATCGACACTTCGGCCGATCTCGACGAGGCGGTGCTCGCGGTCAGGCAGAGCGCTTTCGGCTTCTGCGGTCAGAAGTGCTCCGCCGCGAGCCGCGCGATCGTGGTCGGCAGCGCCTACGAGCCATTCTTGCATCGCCTCGTGGGCGCGACGCGCGCGCTTGTCGTCGGCGACCCGGCCAGCCCGGGCACCGACATCGGCCCGGTCATCGACGAAGAGGCCGCGCGCAAGATTCGCTCGTACATCGAGATCGGAAAGACGGAAGGCAAGCACGAGCTCACGCTCGATATCCCCGCAGGACTCGAGCAAAGGGTCGGCAAGCCGTTCGTCGGTCCGTCGATCTTCAGCGGAATCCGTCCCGAGCATCGGCTCGCACGCGAGGAGATCTTTGGCCCGGTGCTCGCGGTGATGCCCGCGAAGGACTTCGACGAAGCGCTCGCCATCGCGAATGCGCCCGAGTACAAGCTGACTGGCGGCGTCTTCAGCCGGAAGCCCGCGAACCTCGCGCGTGCACGCCGCGAGTTCCGAGTGGGCAACCTGTATCTCAACCGCGGCATCACAGGCGCGCTCGTCGGGCGCCAGCCTTTCGGCGGCTTCGGCATGTCGGGCATCGGCTCGAAGGCCGGTGGGCGCGACTATCTTCTGCAGTTCGTCGAACCTCGTGCCGTGTGCGAGAACACCATGCGTCGCGGATTCGCGCCCGGCCTCGAGTGAGCGCGGCACCGCCGGGCAAGGTGGCGAGATTCATCAAGAAAGTTCCTGCAAATGTGTAGGACTTTCGAGTTGCTCGTTGCGGCGGGTGTAGAACGGCGGCATGCAACGTGTCCAAAGTTTCGCATTGAGGGGAATCGATGCGCTGCCGGTCGAGGTCGAGTGCGACGAGCGCTGTAGCCCCGAGCGCACGCCTGATGGCGGCGACCGGCAGCCGAAGATGGTCGTCGTCGGCCTGCCCGACGCATCGGTGCGCGAGTCGTGCCAACGGGTGCGGGCTGCGCTCGCGGCCAGTCGCTTCCCGTTTCCACGGGGGCTCTGCACCATCAACCTCGCACCCGCCGATCTCCGCAAGGAGGGGCCTGTCTACGACCTGCCGATGGCGCTCTCCGTGCTACGACTGCAGGGAATCGTCGGCGAGGACGCGGACGATCGGCTCGCGCACTTCGCGGTGGCCGGTGAACTCGCGCTCGACGGCCTCGTGCGGCCGATCCGCGGCGCGACAAGCCTCGCGGCGTTCGCCCAGCGCGCGAAGTTGCGCGGCGTCGTCGTCCCGGCGATGAACGCGCCGGAGGCGGCCGTCGTCGAGGGGATCGAGGTGTACGGCGTCCACTCGCTGCACGAGGCGGTCGGCTTCTTCAACCGGCTCTACGACATCCCCCGCGAGCGCCCTCCCGCCGAATGTCCACCACCATTTGGTGCCGCCGTCGACTTCGCGGATGTCCGCGGACAGGAATCGGCGAAACGCGCGCTCGCGCTCGCAGCGGCGGGCGCGCACAATGTCCTCCTCATCGGCCCAGCCGGAAGCGGCAAGACCATGATGGCTCGCGCGCTGCCCGGCATCCTGCCGCCATTGACAGCGGCGGAGTCGCTCGATGTGACGAGAATCTACTCGTCGATCGGCGCGGTTCCACGCGGTGCCGGACTGATCCGCGAGCGTCCGTTCCGCGCGCCACACCATTCCGCGAGTTCCGCCGCGATCGTCGGTGGTGGCTCGACGCCTCGGCCTGGCGAAGTCAGCCTCGCGCACCATGGGGTCCTCTTCCTCGACGAGTTGCCGGAGTTTCCGCGTGTCGCACTCGAATGCCTGCGCGAACCGCTCGAGGATGGCTTCGTCACGATCGCACGTGCCAACGGAACCATCCGCTTCCCCGCGCGCACGATGCTGGTGGCGGCTATGAATCCAACGCACGCCGGCGGCTTCGCGCAGAGCGCCACAGAGCGCCGTGCTCAGGAGAAGTACATCGGACGCCTCTCCGGCCCGCTGCTCGACCGCGTCGACATGCACGTCGAGGTCCGCGCCGTGCAGTTCGCGTCGCTGCAATCAGCGCGGCAAGGCGCGTCGAGCGCGGATCTTCGCGCGCGCGTGCTCGACGCACGTGCACGCATGGAGCTCCGGCAAGGACCGGGCCGCGCGAATGCGACGCTCGGAGGGCGCGAACTCGACCGCTTCTGCACGCTCGAAGGCCCCGCGCAGCGCCTGCTCGAGGGCGCCATGCGCGACCTTGGCCTGTCGGCCCGCGCCTACGACCGCATTCGTCGCGTCGCGCGCACGATCGCGGATCTCGATGGCGCGGATGGCGTCGCCGAGTCGCATGTGGCCGAGGCAGTGCACTATCGCGTGCTCGACCGGATGCGCGCCGGGGAGGCTGCATGACGGGCCCCGCACTACCCGAATGCAGTCGCGCCGTTCGGCGATACGGCTCATGGCGTGCGCTTCGCGGGCCGCCGGAAGCGCTTGAAGTCGTTCGGCTTGCCGTCGGAGTACTCCCAGATGGTGACGTCGAGCGCCCGCACGCCCCAGCGCACGGCCTCCTCATGCGTCGGGAAGAGGACGTCGAGCCTCGCTCCCTTGATGGCGCCGCCCACATCGAGCACGGGAACCACCTCGCCGGAGTCGTACCCAGGCACGCTGACAAGCGACCCAAGCGGGAGCACCTTCGGATCGGCTGCGACTAGAAATCCGCCGTTGGTGCTGACCGAATAGCCGCTCGCGGTGATGCCGTCGGCGCTGTCGCCGCAGCTTCGCTCGTCGGGGCTGTACGCGGTCACCCTCATTCGCTCGATGCGGACCGGGCGGATCGGACGCCCGTTGTACCAACGGATGTCCGCAGCGCTTCCGATCGCCGGAGACGCATCGATGCGATGCGGAGGCGCCCACGCCAGCCGACCGAAGGGGTCGAGCAGATGGGCGAGGAGGTCGCTCGGCTGAGGGTCGACCGTGGAGAACAAAGTCTGGGACGGTGTGGCCGAATGCACCGCAGATGCTGCTCGTACGAGAGCCGAGTCTTGCGTCGCCCGAGCTCTTGTTCTCGAAGTCTCCATCGGCGGTGCCTGCGCACGACGCATCGCGGCCGGCTGGAGTCGCGCAGCGGCCACGGCGTCCTGCGTGGCACGGGCGTCGCTCGTCCGCTGCAAAGGCGCGCTCTGATTGGTCGATCCTCCCCACGGATTGGAATCACGCGAACCAAAGACCACTCCAGCCGTGAGCATGGCTCCGACCGCGATCACCACGCACGCGACGCGCGCCAACGGCGCCGTTCGGTGTGCGGTTCGCACCTCATCGGGCTCGCGAGCCCAGGATGGCGATGCACTTTGGTCGTTCATGCGAGAGAGTCCCTGCCACTGGTGAGGGCGACGCAGTCCCTCACCGCATTCCGCCATTTCCACGCCGTCCGCAGCGATCCAACCTATGAGCGCGCGATCAGATGGGCGCAATCAGATGGGCGCAATCAGATGGGTGCGATCAGACGGGCGCAATCAGACGGGCGCAATCAGACGAGTTCGACCTGATGAGTACGCTCCGATCACCGCGCCCCGGGCAACCGAAACCGAGTCCACACATGGCGCGGAGCCCTCCACCCAACCTCGAATCGAAACTTCAGCCGGGTTCCACCCGGATGCATGCGGGGAGAACCTAGCCTCTCGGCCGCGGCAAAGCGAGAGTCAACCATCGAGATTCCATCGATTCCCGCCGGTACGCGCGCTGCGGAACTCGATTCCGCAAATCCTGCGCACCGCCCCGTCACTCCGCCCGGGTTCTGTATGCTCCACCTCCACGAAACCCCGGCCATACACGTCGTGGTTCCGTCAATCTGCACCGTCGTTCACGACGTATGCAGGAGTCCTCTCGGAGTCCTCTCGGAGTCCGTCGGGGCAGCGTACATCGATCGATCCCATGGACTGGTCTGCCACCGACATCGTCATCATCGCAGCACTCTCGCTCGTCGGAGGAACGCTCGGCGGTCTCCTTGGACTCGGCGGGTCGGTGTTCATCATCCCAGCGCTGACCCTCAGCTTCGGCTCGAACCAGCACCTCTATCAGGCCGCGGCGCTCATCGCGAACTTCTTCGTCGCGGTCGCGGCGACGCTTCGGCACAGGGGCCGCGGCACGATCCGGGGCGAGATCACGCCGGCCCTCGCCACGGCCGCGGGAGCCGCAGCCGTCGTGGGGGTACTGGTCAGCAACATGATCCCCGCGCGGCCGCTGATGGCGCTCTTCGGGGTCTTCCTGTGCATCTCGTCCTCCGCCGAGATCATTGGCCTCCTTCTGAAGAAGTCGGGCAACGAGGATCCAGAGGCGGTGCGGTGCGGGAAGCCGCTCGCAACCGCCGTCGGAACAGCCGGCGGGCTGGCGTCCGGGCTTCTCGGCATCGGCGGCGGCCTCATCATCGTTCCACTGCTGCGTCGGCTCGGGAAGGTTCCGATGCGTCAGGCCGCCGCGACCTCCGCGGTCGCGATCATCGCGGCATGCGCGGTGGGGGCAGTCGCAAAGAACCTCTCGATTCCCTCGCTCACCGACGGGCACGGCAACCCGCTCACCATCAAGGCGTCGCTGACCCTGGCGCTCCTCATCACGCCGACCGCGACGCTGGGCGGCGTTCTCGGCGCAACGCTTGTCTATCGGGTCCCCATCCGGGCGCTTCGCGCCATCTTCGCCATCCTCCTCGCCTTCGCGGGCGCGCGCATGGTCCTCTCCGGCATGGGCGCGAGTTGAGCCCCCGCTGCCCGCCGGTCATCCCGACTAGGTTCTGTCTGAAATCTCGCCGTCGGCCTGAGAGCGCGCGAGATGGCGGCTGGCGAGAAGGCAAGACGCCACCACGTCCTACGTGACTCAGTCACGCAATACGGCGAGTCGAAGCCGACACCGCAAGCTGCCGCCGTAAGCCGACACCCGTAAGCCGACACCCGTAAGCCGACACCCGTAAGCCGACACCGCAGCCGCTCGAAGCGAGGAGGGATTTCAGACAAATCCGAGCGTCGCGCATCGACGCGCCGGTCGAATCGGCAAGGAGACGCGCCGGTGCGGACAAACCGCAGCGGCGCGCGGTGCTCAACTGGAACCAAGTTCTGCCTGACGTACGCGCTGGCTTCAAACCGTGATCACAGTCTGTCGGGTTCAAGTCGCCGCACCGCGTGGTGGGATCACCGGGGATACAGCACGGCTTCCCGCCTTGCCGCGAGGGCGCCAAGGCGGATTCCAAAGCCCCTGATTGCCGGCCTGCGGCACTCGAACAGAGAGAACCCGAACCTCCTGCCGCTACCGACCAAGACAGCCGGTGTGGCCACGCGGCACGACCTGGCCCCAGATCGTCATGTCCTGCTGACGCTGGTTCGAGTAGATCGTGAAGGGCACGTAGAGAATCCCCATCTGGCCCGGGTTCGGCGTCACGCGAAGCTTGATCCGGAACCCCTTCTCCTCAGGCGCCACGCCGAGGAACTCGATCTTCGCGGCGCTTGAGGAAGTCGCGGCAGTCACGATGCGCTCCCCGGCTGGGAGTTCGGTGACATCAAGGTGGAACTCGTGCGAGCCACCTTCCTCAAGCCGTCCGAAGGTGTGGCGATAGCCGGAAAAGCGGAAGACGACCTTGGGGAACGTCGACTCGTGCCGCACGAACAGATCAACCAGCGGGCAGTCTGCGCGGTCGGTCTCGACGATGAGGTAGCGCGGCGGCCTTCCATCCGGGAAGTCGCGCGCGAAGTCCCAGTCGAGGATGTACTGATTCCGAGGCTCGTCCTTCGCGGGGTCGAATCCGATCAGATTGGGCGTCTTGCCGCCGACTGCGCAGATGCGGAACGGCTTCTGGTCGATCGACTCGAGGACGATCGTGCCCTTGCCTTCGGTGCCCTTCACGGCGTTGAAATAGGACGGGCTCACGCGAATAGGAAGCGAGACCTCGTTGCGCAGGACGACATTGAGCACCTGCGTGTAGCCATCGATGAGGACCTTGACCTCGGCGCGCTTCCCACCCGGCGAGCTCTCGGCCTTCATCTGGGCTCGCAACTCGATGTAACCGCCGACGGGGATCTTCTTGCCGGAGATGTCGTCGAGGGTGGTGCACTTGCAGCTCGGCTGCACCGTGAGCACCTCAAGCTCCTTCGTACCGGTGTTGATCAGCTTGACGACACCCTCCTTGGTGACAGCCGGAGGAATGATGCCGAAGTCGAGCACCGGTGGATCAAGCGTGATCGGGGGAAGCTCATCAAGCGGCTCGTCCTCAACGACCTCGGCGGCGACCGGAGCGGCAGCCGGAGCAGGCTGCGGAGCGGGCGGGGCCTTCTGCCCGGATTGCACGCCTTGCGCAAGGACGGCGGAGCCCGCAGTCAGGGCGCCTGCCAGGGCGGCGCCGCACACAAGGCGATGGAGAAGGGCGGCGCGAGAAGCGACGGTCGAGGAAAGCATGTCTGCGGGCATGGGGATGATCCGAGAGGTCGGTGGCGGACGCCGAGGTCGAAGCCGTCGGCAACAACAGAGGAAAACAAGCCGTCTCAACGAGGAACCGGGGTTCGAGTCCGGTGGAGAGGTCTGACGTTCAAGGGGAGCCGTGGAAGCGAGGCCGAAAGCCGTGCGGGAACCGATGACGCATGCTTGCTGGACCGGCTCGCCGACGATCCCCGCGTGGCCGAGGATCCCCGCGTGGCCGAGGATCCCCGCGTGGCCGAGGATCCCCGCGTAGAGAAGGAACCTTTGGACAGGAAACCCTCGGACAAGTGTACGAACGGAGCGCGACGCTGTCGTGCACCGAGCCCGGGCTGGTGCGCCGCAACAGCCCAGCGAGAAGACGGAGACACCGTCGTGCGTGCGTCACAATCACCACGAGGGTCCGGAGAGGTTGGGTGGAGTGGGCCGCCACGATGGAAGCTTGGGAAGAGCGCGAGATGGCGGGGTGACTGCTCCCTGAGGAGCCCGCTCGATAGATCGGGTACCGGAGGGGTGCTACCTCAATGATCGCGTTGGGGTTGCGACCAATCATCCCTCCCCCGCAGAGTCCATCGTGGAGTTCCCCGCGCGCGCCGCGCGCCGCGAGCCAACCGGCCAACCGGCGGCCCGCTGTACGCCTCCAAGCGGCATGCACACGGAGATTGAGCGAAGTTTTGGTCTGGCATCACCTGAAGACGGCACAGCGACGCGCCAAAACCCCCGCTTCTAGGACCTCGTTTTCGCGTCTGGAGTATCCTCAAGCCGAGCCAGGCGGAGGCCTCGCCACCGTGCGTTCGACCGGGACACCGACGCAAGCCGAGTCGCCGTATGACGTTACGATTGACGTTTTTTGCGGTCCGTCCGATGGTCTGTGAAGGTTGTCCGGGTTGTAGGGAAATCTCCGAGAAAACCTTGCCGAGAACTTGCAGACCGCGTTTCCTGTGACATCTTGTCGGTGAGTCGAGTCTCCCCGGATTCTCCTCACAAAAGAGCCCTTTTCCCTCCCTCCGCCCCCGACTTCGGTCGGGGGTCTTTCTTTTTGCTGCGTTGCGTGCAGGCTCTGTCACAGAACCTCTCGCGAAGCCTGACAGCGCGCCGCGCCGCCACCGCACGGGGGGCCTCGCGCTCCAGCGTTTCCGGTGCGCGCGCCCTTGTGCTACCCTCCCGATCCCCCTGACAGCGGAGACCTTGAAGATGAATAGCACCGACCTCAGCCCCGGCATGGCCCTCAAGATGGATGGCAAGTTGTTTCTTGTCACCGAAGTTGAACACCGGACCCCCGGCAACCTCCGCGCCTTCGTTCAGGTGAAGCTCCGCGACCTCAAGTCCGGGTCACTCATCGACAAGCGGCTCCGCTCGGGAGAGGACGTCGAGCAGGTCGACCTCGACCGCCGGCAGATGGAGTACCTCTACCAGCAGGGCAGCATGGCCGTGTTCATGGACCTTGAGAGCTACGAGCAGGTCGAGCTCGCGAAGGAAGTCGTGGGCGACCTCACCCTCTACGTCCTACCGAATACCCAGATCATCGTGCTTTGGTGCGATGGCAAGCCGATCTCGGTCGAACTCCCGCTCGTGGTCACGCTGACGATCACGGACACCCCGCCGGGAATCAAGGGCGCCACTGCGACGAACCAACTGAAGGAAGCGACGTGCGAGACCGGTCTCAAGACCCGCGTCCCGCCGTTCATCACCACCGGCGAGAAGATCATCATCAGCACTTCGGACGGCTCGTACCGTAGCCGCGCCTGACGCGCATCTTCTCTCTTCGCCTACGGGAACCCCAACGCGCCGAGCTTGCTCGGCGCGTTTCTCGTTCGCTCAATCGTCGACCTCAGCCGCCGGTACCGTTGGATGCGTCGCCCTCGCGGGGCGCGGCCGGCGCTGCGGTGAGACTCACGAGCGCCTTGTTCGCGAGCGTCCCGATGATGGCGATCACCGCGATCGTCGAGCCAATCATGAACGCGACGATCCAGGCCGGCTCGTCCTTCACGGCCTCCGCGATGTTCTTCGCGCCGCCGGAAACGGCCGCGGCCGCGAGGAAGCACACGATGGCGGTCCTCGGCGTCATGCCAAGCGGCGTCGCGACCATGACAAGCCAGAACGGCACGCGCGTGGCGCTCAATGCGTAGTTCGTCATGGCAAACGGTGAATTGGGCGGGAGCCTGAGGAGCGTCACCACGAGGAACGTGCGAAGCGTCGAGCCTCGCGCCAGCGCGTCTCGGATCACGCGGCCGCGGGGATGCCGGTCGATCCAGCGATCGACGCTGTCGCCCGTGACGAAGCGCGCCACGAGGTAGCCAATCGCGGCACCGCCCGTGAATCCCATGATGGCGCCGGCCAGCCCCCACTGCATGCCGAACACCCAGCCCCCGAGGAACGACTGCGAGTAGGTGGGGAGCAGGCCAAGGCCGGCGGTGACTGCGAACACCGCCACGTACGCCCAGAAGCCATGCTCGAGGTCGTGCTGCAGGAACGAGGCGATGTCCTGCAGTTCGACGAGGATGTACAGCCCCGCGAGCGGCGGAAAGCTGATCCAGAGCACGCCGAGGATCCCGCTCGCCAACAGCCGTCGATCCTTCCCGCCGGTCGGAGGCGTGGTTTGGGCTGAACTCGGCGCGGGGTTCGTCATATGGGAAAGGTACCGAGAATCTGGGCGCGGGAAGCGGCCACAATCCGGGGTGCGTTCTGCATTGAAGCCCCCCCGATTGCCGATGACCACACACCTCCGAGGTCAAGAATCCCCATGCGATTGTCCCTCACTTCCATCGCCCTTTCCTCTGCAGCCCTGGCGTGTGCGGTCGCAGGGTGCACCTCGCGATCGCAAGTCTTCGAGGGCTACTCGCAGGATCAGGTCTGGAGCGCGATGATCGCTGCGGCGCAATCGCCCGAATACGACGACTGGAAGATCGCCGAAAACGAGACATTCGTCGATGAAGACGGCCGTCGCGTCGAGGTGTATCGCGTGCTGCGACGACTGCTCGTCACCCCGTACGCGGATCCGCGCAAGGAATCGGAGGAGTGGCGTCTCCAGCTTGTCCTCGCGCACGACATGGACATCGATGCGCCGGTCGTGGACTTCACGGCCCGGCAGATCACCGTCCCAGCGCACGTCTGGCGCGAGGCGGACCGCTACTTCGGGCAGGTCCGGACGCTGCTTGGTCCGCCGGAGGCCACCAAGGCAAACAAGGCCACGAACGCCACGAACGCCACCAACGCCGCCGAGGTCCCGGACGCGGGCGAGAAGGCTGCGGAGCCAACCGCCATGCCTGCAGACTCCGCCATTCCGTCTGGTGGCGAGTCGGCTCCCGCGACGGCGCCACAAGAGCCGCCACAAGAGCCGCCACAAGAGCAGCCACAAGAGCAGCCACAAGAGCCGCTCCCCGAATCGCACCACATGTGACCGAGGCGCACCCGCTGCAGCGTGCGTCGCGTGCGAATGCGCGGGGTCGTCGGCGAGATCGCCTGCATGCCCGTCAATGTCTGCGTCACGTCATGTTGGTGTAGACGTGCTGCACATCGTCGTGATCCTCGAGCGCATCCACGATGCGCTCGACGACCGCAGCCGTCTCCGCAGACACCGAAACCGCCTGGAGCGGGATCCACACGATTTCCGCGCTCTCCACCGTCATTCCAGCCGACTCGATCGCCGTGCGCAGCGCGATCAGATCGGCCGGCGCGCCGAGTACCTGAAACGTGCCGTCCTCGCCTTGGATATCCTCTGCGCCCGCGTCGAGCGCGTGCTCCATCAGCTTCTCTTCGGTCGCGCCATCCGAGACGATGACCTGCGACTTCTGCGCGAACCCGAAGGCAACCGATCCAGGCACGCCCAGCTTCCCGCCGTTCTTGTCGAGCAGGACGCGGATGTCAGCCGCGGTCTTATTCGCATTCGCGATCAGGCACTCGATGATCATCGCGACGCCGCCGGGGCCGTAGCCCTCGTAGCGCACGGCGTCGTAGCGCTCCTCCACTCCCTCGCCGGTCCCCTTCTTGATCGCCTTCTCGATGGTCTCGCGCGGCATGTTCGCGGCGCGCGCGGCGTCGACGGCGATCCGCAGCGACGGATTGAAGTGCGGGTCACCGCCGCCCTTCTGCGCGGCCACGATGATCGCGCGCGAGCACTTGCTCCACACCTTGCCGCGCTTCTTGTCGACGGCGGCCTTTCGATGCTTGATGTTCTTCCACGCGCTGTGTCCTGCCATGACCGCCATCTCCACTGCCGGAGGTCGCCAAGGCGCGCCCTCGACGGGGCGCCGGCGATCCGCGGACAAACCTAACGAAGACCGAGGCACTCCGCCACCGACGGCGGATTCCCCTTCGCGACCTCCTCGAGCTTCGCCTCTGCGCGCGCGACCACGCGGAGATACTGCCGCTTGACGTACTCGACCGGATCGACCAGCCGGACGCCGAACTCGCGGCGCTGGAACTCGATGACGTTGCGCGCCATCTGCTCGGGCGGGTAGCGCAGCGCGGCGACCTGCGCGACCTGCTGCCAGCACTTGAGCGCGCCCTCCTGGTCGCCCGCGCGCCACAGCGCGTCGCCAAGGTGATCGAGCGTCTCAAGCGACGGATCATCGGGCGAGATGCGCAGCGCCTGACGGAGAAGGGTGATCGCACCGGGGCCCTTCGCATCGTCGCGGAAGCGACCTGCGTGATAGCGGGCCCATCCGAGCGTATCGAGCACGGAGGGGTCCGACGGCGCGAGGCTTGCCGCGCGCTCGGCCAACTCCACCACCTCCGCGTCGAACTCGCCGGCGGAGATCCGCGTGAAGGCGAGGTTGTTCAGCGCGACGGCCAGCGCCGGGTCGCGGCGAATGACCTCGCGCAGCAGTTCCTCGCTGCCGGACTCGTCGCCCACCATCGAGAACGCGCTCGATGCGCGGAAGAGCGACTCCGCGACCGATGGCGCCGGCTCACCCTCGCGGGCGAACAGCGCGACGCCATCCGCGGCAAGCGAATCCATCAGCGAGACGGTCTGCTCCGCTCCATCGCCCGACGCGGCGCTGAGCGCGACGGCCGAACTTCCATGGAACGCGCGAAGTTCGGGCAGAAGCCGCGACTCGTACGCGAGCGCCTTCGCGACCTGCGAGAGGAGAAAGGGATCGCCATCGCGCTCGACGAGCCGCGTGAAGACCGCCGAGCACTCGCGTCGATGCCGCTCGAGCTTCGCGGGATCGATGGCTCCATCGGCGGCGACGACATCGAACCGGGCCGCGCGCCCGATCATGGTTGCGATGAGCGTCGCTTCCTGCGCCGACACGTCGAGCACTGCGGCAAGCGAGACAACGGCCTCGATCTCGCTCAGGCCACAGCGGGCGGTTCGAGCGAGAAGTTGGGGAAGCACCGTGCGCAGCCGAGCATCCGAAGCGGAATCCTCTTGCGCAAGCGCCGAGCACAGCCGGAGTGCGCCGCGAACCGTGCGCTCGGGAATCACGCCGGACGGCTTGACCGCCAGCGCCTCGATCGCACCGATCGCGCCTTCGAAATCGCCCGCCCGCAGCGCACCACCGGCCTGCGCGACCAAGGCGTCCGGCGTGCGCGGACGGAGCCCCGCGCGGCGCGAGTCTTCGCGGGCGCGCGACATCGGGTCGGCGAGCGCCGCCGCATCGAATCGCGCCAGCAGTTCTGTCGTCCGGGCACCCGGGCCATCGAGCGCTTGCACCGCTCGGCCTGCAGACAGTGGGTCCGACCCCGCGAGGCGCGTGACAGCATGCTGCCTGCGAAGCGGAGACGCAGGCGCATCACGTGCTACCGCCACGGCCCACGCGTCCACGTCGACGCCGCGGCGACCTTGTGGCGGGCGTACCCGACCCGCCATGATCTCGAGAACACCTGCACCAGGCTCGAGTTCCTCGGCGAGCGCGATCATCTCCGCCGCCAACGGCTCGGAGTTTCCATCCGGCTCGCGTGCCGAGCGGATGAGCGACGCCACGAGGTCAGACTGCGCGCCGCACCTCGTGCGTGGTCGAAGGAACGACCGCCACAACAAGGAATCGGAGGCCGAGCCCCCGAGCCCGGCGTCAACGGCTGCAAGCGCGCGGGTGAGATCCTGCGCTGCGGACGCGCCATCGTCGAGTTGCGCAGCACGCGCGAACGCGCGCCGGGTGTCGTCGATCTGCAGCGCGGCTGCGGCCAGCGAGCCCGCGATCGACGGCTTCAGCGACGAAGCCTCGTCGTCGATCTCGAGGACCAGGACGCCGTCACCGAACTCCGCCGCCGCGAGGACGCATGCGGCGAGGGCGGGGCCGCTGGCACGGTCTCGGCTGCGCGCGGCGTCCGCGACAAGAAAGCCCTCTTCGGGAGACGCGAACTTCGCAATGACGCGGCTGCGGACCGCATCGCGCGGCGCGCCGGCATCGGCACGATCGATCGCCTCCATGATCGCGGCAAGATCAAGTCCAGACGCGAGCACGGCCGTCACAACCGACTCAAGGCGATCCGGATCGCGGCCGACAGCGTCACGGGCGAGCGCGATGACCGAGTCTGCGCCTCGGGCGCGCGCCACCGACCGGATGATCTCGCGAATGTCGGCGAAGGTCGCGCACGGCGCCGACGAGAGCACCGCGAGGTCCGCGAGATCGGCGTCTCGAAGCGAGGTCCGTCGCACGACCTCGGCCGGCGACGCGGGGGACACACGCGCGGATCCGGCGTCGATGGCATCAAGCGCTGCATATACCGCGCCGCGCGTCCCATCGTCGAGCGACGCCAAGCGAAGATAGAGAAGCCCCGCATCCGCACCCGGAGCGAGCGCTGCGAATTCGCCGGCGAGCTCACGGGGAAACCCGTCGTCGTTCGCCGCGAGGCTATCAAGACGCAGACGTGCAAGCGCCTTCATCGCGACGCGAACATCGTCCACGACCTGATCGGCGCTCGCACCGCCGCCATCGGCGCGCGCGATGATTTCGGCGAGCACGCGCCTCGCCTCTTCGTCGCGCGAGAGCTGCGCCAGCGCGTCGGCGCGGAGCATGCTGGCGCGGAAAACGACGCGCTCGTCAAGTCGCGGCGCCGACAGCAACACGTCAAGCGCCTCAAGGGCTGCGCTCGGATAACCGAGGCCGAGCGCGCTGAGCGCAAACTGCTCCTCCAGTTCGCCGGTGCGCGTCGGAACCGGGATCGCGGCGCCTCGGCGCTCGCCCGCACCTCGGCCGACCAGCCACGCCAGTGACGCACACACCTGCTGGTCGTCGCCGCGTCGCGCCGCTTCGAGGCCCTCGAACACACGCCAGACGGCGCTCGCCGGGTCGATGGCGCCAATCGCGCGGATCGTCGCGCGGACCTCGTCGGGCGAACCGGTCGCGAGGTGAGAAAGCAGCATGACCTCGAGCGGCTCCGTTCGGTTCGGAGAGAGCCGCGACGCCTCTTCCGCAAGGTCGAGGCCGCGAGCGGGGTCGCCTGCCGCGAGCGCTGCGGCCGCTTGAGATAGCAGTCGCTCGACCTGAGAACCAAGTGGCGTCCGCGCTGGCGGCTCGGGGCGCGCCTCACGGAGCGCCGCGAGATCTCGATCTCCCGTCATGCTCGAACCGACGCGCCCGACCGCGCTCGTGCCGAGGGCGAGCGCGCGCTCGGCGGGGGTCGTGCTTGGCGAGACCGTTCCTCCCGAGGACGACGGCGCCACATCCTCGGTACTGAACGCGGGCGTCTCGGCAGGTGCAGGCGCAGGCTCAGGTGCGGGCACGGACACGGCGCCAACGTCGCGCGTCTCGCGGCTCGGTGCGCAACCCGGAAGGAGGAGCGCAGAGAGCACGGCAGAGACGGTCATGAAGACAGCGGCGGCACCACCGGGGCGGAGCGTGCTCGACACAGCCAATTGAACCGATGGGCTCATCTCACTCGCCTTGACGGACGCCGCTTCGAGGGGAGGGCAGACTTCTTGCCTGCACCGCTCCGGCGGGACGACAGCTTCGGCTCCGGCTTCGGACTCCGCACGGCCTTCTTCGGCGAAGACTTGCTCGGCGATGTTCGCTTCGGCGAGGCCTTCCCGAATGAAGACTTCTTGGGTGAAGACTTCTTGGCTGAAGAATTCTTGGCTGAAGACTTCTTGGGTGAAGACTTCTTGGCTGAAGACTTCTTGGCTGAAGACTTCTTCATGGCCTGCTTCTTCGCCTGTGCCGCAGCCCGTGCCGAAACCTTGGCGCGATCGGCCTTCGCCTTCAACGCGCGACGCCGCTCGAGCGCCTGCTGCTTCATCTTCTGCAGCCGCGCCCGCTCGGCAGCGCGGCGTGCGACGATCGCGGCCCGCGCCTCTTCCTTCGCAGCGCGTGCAGCACGTCGCGCCTGCTCGCGCTCCATGGCGCGACGCTTCGCCTCGGCAGCACGTACGCGCTCGGCCTCGCGCTTGATGCGTAGAGCCTCGCGCTCAGCCTTCGCGCGCTCGCGGGCGATGTTCGCCGCCACGCGCGCGCGCTCGCGCTCCGCGCGCACCCTGATCTTGGCTTCCTCGGCCTCGCGCTTGGCCTGGATGCGGGCCTCCTCGCGGGCAACCTCCGCAAGCCGCCGCGCTTCGGCAGCGTCCGCGGCAGCCTGTTCCCTCGCGCGACGCTCATCCTCGACCTTCCGACGCTCCGCCTCGACGGCGGTGCGGAAGCCGTCGTGCCGCGCGAGATACGCGTCGCGCCACTTGGTCGCCTGCTTGCCACCACCCTGCATCGCCTCGCGGCTCATCGCGTGAAGCGCCACATTCACCTTGGGCAGCTCCTCCATGCGGTGATGCTTGTTGATCCAAGCGGTCACCTCGAGCGTCGTCGCCGTCGGCTCGACGACGCCCTGCTGGTGGAGTACCTCGACCGTGGTGTCGTCGACCGCCGCCGACGGAAGCTCGAACGCCACGGCAAGCGTGCGTCCGGCGACATACGGCGGAATCTCGGCAAGGCTCTCGATGTACTGGCGTTGCTCCTTGCGAGACGCGTTGCGCAGGTGGTCGAGCGATGTCCGGTGCTGGCGGCGGAAGATGTCGTTCAGCGTCGCGCGCAGCCGGCGCGCCCGCTCCTCGACGAAGGGATACTTCGAGCCGATCGCCTCGGCCACCTCGGGCTCGAGCATGACGCGCAGTTCGTTGGCATCGACGACCACCCGCGAGAGTTGCGCCAGCGCTGCCTCTGCGGCTGCACTCGTGCTCTCCCAGAGCAGGTAGTTGGTCAGGAGGATCGCCAGCGGGTCGTTCGGCTCATGCCTAACGAGCACCGGCGTGGGCGGAACAACCGCCCCGCCATGCTTGCGGACGACTCCTGCGAACTTCGGGGCTCGCACGGGCTCAACCTTCATCGCGTTGGTTCTCCGAATTCTCTTGCTCCGACTTCTCCGCGTGATCCTTCGGCGCCGCTCGAAGCGCCTCATCGAGCCGCGCCTGTCGCTTCAGCCGCTCGTCGAGTTCGAACTCAAGCCGCGGAACCCTCGGGATCCGCGTCTCATCCATGACCATCCGGCGCAAGAACGCCGAGGCGGCACGCAACCCCGACACTGAAAGCGGCGCGCGGTCCTCCGGCAGCACCGACACGCGGACCCGCGCGAAGGAGCCGTCGCCGGAAAGCTCGACATCGGTGACAGAGACCATGCCCTGCACCCTCGGATCGTTCACCCCGCGCTGCAACACCACCTGCAGCGCACGTCGGATCTCGCTCGCAACCCGCGCTCCGCGGTCGGATGCCGGTGCTGGCTCGCCAAGCGAAGGCAGCGCCCCCTTGGGGCGGCGCTTTCGCGGAGGCTGTGGTCCTCGTTCCTTCGGCATCCGTTGCGAAACTCCTCACATCCCGACTGAGATCTCGATCCACCGCGGCGCGGGAGCGGGTTCCCGCGCCATCCGATCACGAACGCTGCACGGTGATCGTCTTGTAGCACTCGAGCACGTCGCCGACCTTGATGTCGTCGTAGCCGACGATCTTCATGCCGCACTCGTTGCCCGAACGCACTTCCTTCGCGTCGTCCTTGAAGCGCTTGAGCTGCTCGAGACGCCGGTCCTTCTCGATGACGATGCCATCGCGGGTGACGCGGATCTGCGCATTGCGCTCCACGACGCCATCGGTGACGTAGCAGCCGGCGATCGCGCCGACCTTCGAGATCTTGAAGACCTGACGGACTTCGGCGTGGCCGAGCACCTCGAGCTTGAGCTCGGGAGCGAGCAGGCCGCGCGCCGCCTTCGTGACGTCGTCGATGAGGTCGTAGATGACTTCGTAGAGACGAATCTCGATGCCCTTCGCCTCGGCAAGCTGGCGGGCCTTGCCGCTCGAGGTGACGTTGAAGCCGACGATGATCGCCTTCGTCGCCTCGGCAAGCGAGACATCGCTCTCGTTGATGCCGCCCGCCGACGCGCTCTTGACGGACACCACGACCTCTTCGGTCGGGAGCTTCCCGAGCATCGCCTTGAGCGCCTCGACGGAGCCCTGCACATCGCCCTTGACCACGAGCGCGAGTTCCTTGCGGCCCTGCTTCTCGATGTGCTTGAAGATGTTGTCGAGCGTGATCTTCGGCGCCGCGAGCTCCCGCTCGCGGTCGATGCGACGACGTTCCTCGGCGGCCTCTTCCGCGGCGCGGATCGACTCGACCACGAAGGCCTTGTCGCCTGCATCTGGAAGCTCATCGATGCCGGAGATCGCGACCGGAGTCGAGGGGAACGCCTCGGTGACGCGCTCGCGCTTGTCGTTGATGATGTCGCGCACGCGGCCGTAGCCGCGGCCGATCACGATGAAGTCGCCCTTCTTCAGACGGCCTTCCTGCACCATGACGCGCGCGACCGGACCGCGACCTTCCTCGATCGAGGCCTCGAGCACGGTTCCGCGGGCCATGCCGCCGAAGTCGGCCTTGAGCTCGAGAAGCTCGGCCTGGTAGTCGAGCATCTCGAGGAGTTCCTGGATGCCGTCGCCACGCGTGGCGCTCGTCTTGATGACTTCAGTGGTGCCGCCCCACTCGACGGGATTCAGTTCATGCTCGGCCAACTGGCCAAGCACGCGGCGGATGTTCGCCTCCGTCGCATCGGGCCGGTCGATCTTGTTCATCGCGACGACGATCGGAACGCCCGCCGCCTTGGCATGGTTGATCGACTCGATGGTCTGCGGCATGACGCCGTCGACGGCCGACACGACGAGGACGACGATGTCGGTGACCTTGGCACCGCGCGCGCGCATCGAGGTGAACGCCTCGTGGCCCGGGGTGTCGATGAAGGTGACGACTCGGTCGACGTTGCCGGCCTTCACCGGAACGCTGAAGGCGCGCGTCGACTGCGTGATGCCGCCGGCCTCGCCTGCGGCGATGTTGGTGCTGCGGATCCGGTCAAGCAGGCTCGTCTTGCCGTGATCGACGTGGCCGAGGATCGTGACGATCGGAGCCCGCCGACGCTCGTCGACGCGCTCGCGGTCCTTGAAGCGCTCCTCGATGATGTCGGCGGCGGACTTCGCCTCCTCGACGATCAGGTCGATGTCGAAGTCCATCATGATCTCGATGGCCTTCTCGCGATCGATCGCGCTGTTGATGTTGGCCATCGCGCCGCTGAGGAAGAGCTTCTTGATGATGTCGCTCGACTTGACGCCGGTCGCGGCCGAGAGCTCCTTGATCGTGAGCGGCTCGGCGACGTGGATCTGCTGCACCTCGCCCGGCTTGGGGCCTTGGCGCGAACCGCCGACGCCGCCCTGCTGGCGCGTGCCGATCGTGCGGTGCGCCGACATGAAGCCGCGCGAGCCATCGAGCCGCTTCTGGCGGTCCCGGTAGTCCTGCTGGCCGATCTCGACGCGCGCGGACTCGCCTGCGCGGCCCGAGCGAGACGAGCCAATGCCGCCGCGCCCGCGCACTTCCGGCCGACCGGTGCCGGTGCGGCCGCCGCGCGGACCACCGCCCACGCCGCCCGGGCCAGATGAACCACCCATGCCGGGCCGCCGCATGGGCGGCGGAGCCGGGAGGTTGTCCGGATTGTCGACGCGGATGAGCTGCGGGCCACTGAGCTTGGTCTTCTCCTTCGAGCCAAGTTGCGGGCCGACCGGTCCGACGACGGATGGCCGCGTCGGCACGTTCATGACTGGCCGCGCGCCCGAGGTATCAGTGAGGCTCGGCGGTGGCGGCGGTGGCGCCATGATGATGCGACGCGCAGGCGCCGACGGTGGTTCCGGCGGCTTTGGCTGCGTGGACTGAGAAGGCTGGTCGGCGCGAGCGGTCAAACGCGACGTGAGGCCCGCAGGCATCCTCGACATCGGCGAACGTGCCGAAGGAATGGCGCTTGGGATGCCGGTGGGCGCGGTGGTCGGCGCTGCCGATGCAGCGACCGCCGGCTTCGCGACTTCCTCCGCTGCAGGCGGAGGCGTGGACGGCTTCTCGACAGGAGTGACGGGCGCTGCCGCAGGAGCCGCGACCTCGGGTACCTTGTGCGCCGCAGGCACCTTGGACGCCTCGGGTACCTTGGGCGCCTCGGGCTGCTCGGGCGCGACGGTCGTCACGGCATCTGAAGCATCGACATCCTTCGCAACCTTCGCGGCTGCGGGGGCTTCGACAGCCAGTGCCTCCTCGATCTTCGGCGCGGCCTTGCGCGTCGCACGCTTCGCCACGACGCGAGAGGCCTCCTCGGCCGTGACCGCCGTGCTGCCAACGCCGGTGCCAGCCGCAGCATCGGACTTGTCGTCAGACTTGCCTGAGGCCTTGTCGGTGCCTGAGGCCTTGTCGGTGCCTGAGGCCTTGTCGGTGCCTGAGGCACTGCGTACGCCCGTCGTCTTCTTCGCTGGCGCAAGCGTCGCCGTGGAGGCGCCCTCGCCCACCACCGCGGCCGAGGCGTCCACGGATGCAGAATCGCCTGCCTGCCCGGCCGGCGCCGCGTCGGCGAACCACTTCTTGATCGTCTCCGCGAGGCCCATCGACACCGGCGAGAGATGATTCTCGATGTCCGGGATGTCCTCGGACTGACAACGCGACACGATTTCCTTGGAACTCACACCGAGTTCCTTGGCGATTTGATGCACCTTCAGCGACGCGGGCTTCTTCGACAAGCGGTCCTCCTGACAACTTCTTCCGGCCGTCCCGACCTTCGGGACAACTCCGGCACACACTCGGTCCTTGCGCACGATCCGAACTCGGACCGTTTCGATTCCCCTACATGTCTGCCGCGGGGCCTCACTGCGCGCCACGCGGTCCACTCATGCGCGCGGCACTCGCCGCGCGGGATGTCATTCACTCGTTCGCACGACCCGACCGGCCGAAGCCAAGGATCGAGTCCGCGGCGCTCTCGGCGTCCGCGTCCGTGGGCACCGCACCAGCACTGGCGCCGGGCTCCCCGCCCAGGATCGCGTTGGTCGCAGCCGCTTCCTCAGCAGCGCGCGCCGCGGCCACCGCAGCCTCGCGCTCGCGCTCGACCTCGACCTCGCGGGCGCGGGCGCTCGCGGTCGTGCACATCTCGTTGGCCAGATCGTCGCTGATGCCGAGTTCCTCCACGAGGAGTTGCGGCCCAATCTCCTCGACGTCGAACACGCTGATCATGCCGAGCGCGCCGATCTTGTCGAGCATCTCGTCGGTCACGCCCGGGAGCGGACGGAGCGTCTCGCCGAGGATCTCGAGACCCTTCGCGAACTCCGCCGGCGTGAGGATGTCGATGTCCCATCCGGTGAGGCGCGCCGCGAGGCGCACGTTCTGGCCGCGCTTGCCGATCGCAAGCGACAGCTGGTCGTCGCGCACGATGATGGTGGCGCGCCCGAGCTCGAAGCACAGGCTGACTTCCTCGACGGCCGCGGGGCGCACGGCGTTCGAGATGAGCACCTGGCTCGACTCGTTCCACAGCACGATGTCGATCTTCTCGCCGTTCACCTCGTCGACGATGTTCCGGATGCGGCTGCCGCGGACGCCGATGCATGCGCCCTTCGCGTCGACCTTCGAGTCGACGCTGGCGACGGCGACCTTGCAGCGCTGGCCGGGCTCGCGCGCAAGCGCCTTGATCTCGATGACGCGCTCAGACACCTCGGGGACCTCGGCCTCGAAGAGACGGCGGATGAAGTCGGGGTTTGCGCGCGAAAGAATGATCTTGACCTGGCTGCCACCGTCGCGGACATCGAGCACGAGGCAGCGGATCCGGTCGCCGGGCTTGAACATCTCGCCGGGGATCTGCTCGGACTTCGGCATGAACGCCTCGGCGCGGTCGACCTGCACGATGAGCGCGGGACCTTCCTGGCGCACGATCGTTCCGGCGACGATCTCGCCCTGTCGCTTCGCGAACTCTTCCATGAGCGCGTTGCGCTCGTCCTCGCGGAACTTCTGGATCATGACCTGCTTCGCGGTCTGCGCCGGAATACGGCCGAGCTTCTCGATCGGGATCAGCTCCCGGCCGCCGTCCGGCAGGTTGCGCCAGATCGACAGCGCGCCGCTCAGCCGGTCCATCTCACAGCCGAACTCCTCGGTGTCGAGCGAGTCGAAGTGCTTGCGTGCGGCACTGATCATCGCGATCTCAAGGTCGCGAATGAGGTGCTCGCGATCGATGTTGCGATCGCGCGCGATGGAGTCGAGAAGTCGGAGCGTTTCAGAAGTCATGGAGATCAGTTCCTTCGGATTGTCCAAGGTGCGGCCTCGCGGACACACCTTGGTTGAGTTGTCGCCGCGGCCTGCGCGGCAGTCGAGTTGTTGCGGGCCGATTGAACGTCCCGCTGGAGAAACACAGTCAGCCCTGCACACGACCGTCGTGCACCATCTCAAACAGGCTTGCGACCTCGGTGCCTAAATCGCTTCAGAATGTTGATCGCTTCAGAATGTTGATCGCTACTGACGCCTCGCCGAAACAGAAGACCTCGCCGAAACAGAAGACCACGCGCACCCTCAGGTGCCCGTGGTCGGCCGTCGTCTGACGTCATCGGACGTCCGCGCCTTCAGTCGATCGCACGCGCGAACGACTGAGCCGCAGGGAACTGGAAGGCCTCAGAACTGCAGAGGCGCCTCCAGATTCAACGCGGACGCGGGACGAAGCCCGAACACACCACACGGCCCAAACCAACCACACGCCTGCGGAGCGAACGCTCCCCGAACTGCAGACGCGGCAAAGAGCCAACGCCTACAGAGCGGGCGAAAAGACGCCTGCTCCGCGCCCGAAACGAAACGGCCATGAGCTCCAAGCGGGCTCATCGCGCGATTCCGGCTCGAACGGTCTCGCCTATCGATGGATCGAAGGGCTGCGACATCAGGAACACACCTTCAACAAACTGCGACGACACCGGGACTTGGGCTTCTTCACCCTGAGTTCCGCCACGAAGGAGAGACCGTGCCACGCACGACCATCCGCTTTCGCTGACGCAACAGGTCCCGAAATCGTCCCAACCGCACCCGTAACGGACGGCGTGCGAAGGACACTCAGACAACCCCCGGCCTGACAATCTCGGACGGAGAGCGGGAAAGATACCCGAGCGCGGCGTCCGGGTCAACGAATAGCCGCCGTTCGCGACTGATCCCCGGCCTCAAGAGGCACTTTGTCTGCAGGATCGCGCCCACAGCGCGCAACCGAGCCATGCGAAGAACCAGAGTCTGCGCAGATGTCACGATTGACGCAGAGTCGGATCATTTCAAATGAGATCGGCGCTAATGGACGCCATTTCCGCCAAGATCGATTCGCTCATGCGGCGCGACAGGCCGCTCGATCTTGAGGGCGCGCCCGCCGCGGTACTGGCCGATCTGCGCGAAGAACTTGGGCCGCCCCTCGACCCCGAGGATCGCGGGCGAGCTCGCTGCCCGGTGGGTGACGATCATGTCGCCCGGCTCAAGGGCCTTCAGTTCGGCGAGCGAGATCGTGGTGGTCGCAAGCGTCGCGTCGAGCTCGACCATCGCGCCAGCAAGGCCACCCGCGATCCGGTCGGCGGTGTCGGCGCCGGTCTTGCTCTTTCCGGTCACGAACCAGCTCTGGGCCGAGAGATCCTCGATGAGCGGCTCGATCACGTTGTACGGAATGCAGAGGCTCATGGGGCCGCTGCGGCTTGTCATCTTGACCTCGAATCCGATCACCACGACGACTTCGTTCGGTGGCACGATCTGGACAAGCTGCGGGTTCGATTCCATCTCGCCCAGCGCGAACTCGATCTTGCGGATGCCGACCCACGCTTCCTGCAGGCCGACCGCGGCGCGCTGAAGGATCTTCTGGATCAGGCGCGTCTCGATCATCGTCATTGGCCGCGTCGGAATGAAGAGCTCCTTGTTCGAGCCTCCCAGCAGGCGGTCGATGATCGGATAGTTCACGAGCGGAGAGATCTCGAGGCAGATCTGGCCTTCGAGCGGCGGGCAGCGAACAAGGTTGAAACTCGTGGGATT